>Ga0310828_1000920_pt1 | contig 21898 bp, 19 predicted proteins | sample WT_ome_3_FD_202242 | JGI IMG/M metagenome (GOLD analysis project Ga0310828, IMG submission 202242) | Sorghum-adapted microbial communities enriched on wild type (WT) sorghum from Joint BioEnergy Institute, Emeryville, California, United... ... | reverse complement strand
GATCCATTTGAATTCGCTGTCACGATCGGCGCCAGCATGGGATTGGATTATGTGGACCGGACCAACCTGACCATGACGCTCGACACCCCGCAGTGGCGGGACGTGTTTCAGTTGGTATTGGACACGTTGAGATCGGGTACCGTTTTTCAAGGAGAACAGCCGCAATTAGGCATGTCCTACGAGGAGATGTTGCGAACGAATCCGTTTGTAAGCGGCAAGACTGCAATGGTGTTCGCGACTCCCGATTTGATGGCTACCTTGAAAAACGCGCAATCTTATATGGATATTCCCGAATGGGACTTGGCAGCCGCTCCCGGCGGTACCAGCGGGATGGAAGTCGGCGATATTTTCGCCATTTACCAGGGTTCGTCCCAGGCGGAAACTTCTTGGAAGTTCATTCAATATGTGAACAGCGATGAATACGCCCGCGTTTATATGCTAAATCCGGAGTCCGGATTTTTGCCGACCCGCAAAAAGTACTTGAACGACGAAAACGGTCACCACCTCGAAGCCTTCTATCGGACACAACCTATGTTGGCGAGAAACGAAAACCGGGTGCCGCAAGAATTTTATCTTCATTTTACCGCGCTGGCTCGGGAAGAATTCCAAAAGGCGTACAAAGGATCGCAAACGATCGATGAGACGCTGGCCACCTTGCAGGAGGCAGGAGAAGGGTTACTATTGCGGAGCTTTCAATCGGCAGAGTGAAGACCTATACAAACCAGTTTCATTTTTCGCACTCAATTATCCGGAGTCAAAAGATATACAGCTTTGGGAAACATGTAAAACAACTCTTCCTCATTCTGAGGAAATAGTATTCCGCAAGCTTCATGGACGGCAAAATCCGCTCGGCAATGATCTGCCTTCTGCACCTTGCCGGTATATCCCTAACATGGTATGCTTAAAATGAGAAAGGGAGCCGTGGAGCGACACGACTCCCCTCGTACAACAGCCGCTTGAAGAGCGGTCGGCTTGTACGTGTTTTCCACGAAATAGACCGCGGACTTACACGAGGGGCGGTCTATTTCTTTTTGAGGTATGTCAGAAGCGCCAGCACGAACATGCCGAACATCAGCATGAGCGTCAGAGCGTCCTTGACCTCCATAGGCATCACCTCCTTTCGGAGGCTTAGCCGACCGCCCTTGCAAGCCGTCCTGTTGTACAAGCCATATTATACCATAAAATCCCGCGCGTTCCTTTTAAATCGTTTTAAGGTAATCGGTAAAGGATGTTTTTTGTCCGGATTTTTGCCGCCCCGTAAAAAGTACTTGAACGACGAAAACGATCGCCACCTCGAAGACCTATAAACCCCATGCCAACCTTTCGGGCGCTGTTCGCGGAAGACGACGCGTTGACTTGCTCGTCCCGCTATTTTTTGGTCATGTTTGACTTTGGTTTTGGTATGGAGCAGTATAAATATTGAAAAGTTTTAAAGCGCAAAGGATCGTGGGGTCTGATGAGTCTAACGGAAAAAATCAAACTGACGGCACTCACGAGCAAAGGCGGCTGCGGCTGCAAAATCGGCCCTGCCGATCTGAGCCAGGTGATTCGCAGCCTCCCTCCCGCCGCACCCGATCCCAATTTGCTGGTCGGGTTGGACACGAGCGACGACGCGGGCGTCTATCGGTTGAATGATGAACTGGCGTTGGTGCAGACCGTCGACTTCTTCACGCCGATTGTCGATGATCCTTATTCGTTCGGGCAGATCGCGGCCGCGAACGCCATCAGCGACATTTACGCCATGGGCGGCAGGCCGCTGACGGCGCTGAACATCGTCGCGTTCCCGATCACCGCCCTGGACAAAAGCATCCTGACGGAAATTCTGCGCGGCGCCGCGGATAAAGCGAAAGAAGCGGGCGTCACCATCGTGGGCGGACATTCCATCGACGACAAGGAGCCGAAGTTCGGGATGGCCGTTACCGGCCTTGTGCATCCCGACCGCGTGCTGACCAATACGGGTGCAAAGCCCGGCGACAGGCTCATTCTGACGAAGCCGATCGGGGTCGGCATTCTGACCACTTCGATCAAGAAGGATCAGTTGACGCCGGAAGAAACGGAGCGGGTTACGCGGGTGATGGCCACCCTGAACAAGCGGGCGGCCGAGATCATGAGCGGTTACGAGGTTCACGCCTGCACGGACGTCACCGGCTTCGGCCTGCTGGGCCATACGCTGGAAATGGCCAAGGGAAGCGGCGTCTCCATCACGATTGACCATCGGGACTTACCGGTGCTGCCGAGAGTGAGGGAATTGGCGGAGCAAGGCTTTGTTCCCGGCGGAACGAAGAACAATTTCGCGCATGTCCAGGCCGCCGTGACCTTCCCCGAAGACATGGATCAAATCGGCCGGTGGATTTTGTGCGACGCGGTCACTTCCGGGGGACTGCTGATTTCGGTGGCGGGCCGGGATGCGGAACCGCTCGTTGACGAGATGAGGAAGGGCGGCGTGGAGGCAGCGGTGATTGGCGAAGTGACGGATGCCGGACCCGGCCGGATTCTGGTCAAATAAATCGTGTCAGGGGAATTGAATTGAGTAAGGAGCCGCAACCATGTTCCAGGACATGACCATCGAGGAATTGATCGCGCTGCGCCGCAAAGGGGAGCTGACGACCGTCGACGTTCGCTCCCCTTCCGAATACGCGAATGCGACGATTCCGGGAAGTTTGAACATTCCGTTGTTCGACGATGCCGAACGCGCGGAAGTCGGCACCCTGTACAAGCAGGTGAGCGTTGAGGCGGCCAAACAACGGGGGCTGGAGATCGTCTCGGCGAAGCTTCCCGTTTTCGTCAGGCAATTTGCGGATATCCCCGGGAAAAAAGCCGTCTTCTGTTGGCGCGGCGGGATGAGAAGCAAGGCGACGGCCACCGTGCTGTCCCTCATGGATATCCATGTTTACCGGTTGGTCGGCGGGTACCGCGCGTACCGGCAATGGGTCGTCCGGCAACTGGAGACGATGTCCTTCGCGCCAAGGGCAATCGTTCTGCACGGCAATACGGGAACCGGCAAAACTGCCATCCTCCGGCGCCTGAAACAAAAAGGCTACCCCGTGCTCGATCTGGAATCGATGGCCGGTCACCGCGGCTCGACGTTCGGTGAAATCGGCCTGAAAGCAAACAATCAGAAGACGTTCGAAAGCCTGTTGGTCGAAGATTTGATGGCCTGTCAGGACAAGCCGTACGTGATCTTCGAGGCCGAGAGCAAGCGGATCGGGAAAATTGTGTTGCCCGAATTGATCGTGGAGAAAAAAGAGTCGGGCCTCCATATTCTCATCGAGCTTCCCGCTGAAGAGCGCGTGCGCCAGATTATCCGGGATTACGAGCCCTGGAACCATCGGGAGGCTTGCCTTCAGGCGTTCATGCGGATCAAATCGAAGATTCATACGCCGATCGCGCACGAGATCGAATCGTGCCTGAAGCAGGAAAAATACGAACCCGCGGTGGAAATGCTGCTGCAATACTACTATGACCCCCGGTACGCGCATGCCACAGACCAATACGTATCAGATCCGGCTGTCGTCATCAGCGCGCAGCATATCGACGACGCCGTCCAACAGGTCGAGCGGTTTTTGGCATCGTTCAAGGGGTGAACAGCCATGTAGTTGATTTTCAACACTCAAATCTTTCTCCATCAGAATGCCCGCAACCAATTCGCCTGACGGTTTTTGTCTGATGGAAACGTCATAGGGTTTGAATCCGTGCTTCGCATAAAATAACAATCCGCGTGTATTCGTGTTATGACAAACCAGTTTCATCTTTCGGACGTTCAATTCTTCCGCGGCCACATTCGTCATGACTTCAATGAGATACGTTGCCGCCCCTTTCCCCCGGTAATCGGGGGCCACAATGACGTTCCCCAACCAACAGGATTGGTCGTCCACATCATAAAAATTGGCGTATGCGACAACCCGCTCCCGGTGCAAGATCACCGTTGGCTTAAAGCGGTTTTTGGCTGCCTCTTCCAATTGATCCGGAGTTAAAGGATATACGGCTTTCGGAAACATGTAAAACAACTCTTCCTCGTTCTGCGGAAATGTACAAATCGTTTTCAAGTCACTTGGCAGTAATGACCGATATCCGTACATTTCTTCGCCCCCAGAGTCAAATCTCCCGTCGGAACGTTGCCCAAAAAACTTTCAATAGATTGTAACACGACAGTCATTTCCTGAAAACCGGAAAAAACGATGTGCACAAAAAAAGAAGAGCCACAGGCACCCCCCTGTCGGAATGCGGACGTCCGGAAAAATTTCCGACGGACAACATGCCGAAGGAGCATTCGCTATGGCTCTTTGCGTTGGCCTGCTTGAGCGGGTGCGACGGCCGGCCGATTGGCCGATTCAGCGTACGCTCACGCGCTGGCCTGTCTCAAAGGAGCGGATCACCTTGTCCAGGACCAACTGGTTTTGATAGCCGTCCCAGAAATCGGGCGCATCTTTCTTGCGTTCGCCCCGCACCATGTCCAGAAAGTCCTGCAGTTGACTGACTTCGAACGATTCGGGAACCGTGAGGGTGGTCACGTCGGTTTCGAAACTCCCGTCCCGTTTCACCCGTTGCCGGACCACTTTCGGTTGCTCGCAGTTAACCTGGATCGTCGACAAGGTGCCGAACACCGTCACTTCCAGATGATTCCCGAAGCCGACTGCGTTGCGGGACGTGGTGAACACGCCGGCGGCGCCGTTTTCAAATTCCGCCACGAAAGCGGCGAAATCATCCACATCGACGTCGATCCATTCTCCCGTCCCCGGCGCTTTCCGCCTGGGCACAAACGTCTTCATGAGCGATGCCACCTGGGAAAATTCCCCGACGAAATACCTCGCGGCGTCGATCATGTGCGAACCCAGGTCCCCCAGCGCGCCGGATCCGGACATTTTCTTGCTGAATCGCCAGCTGAAGGGCGTATCAAACATTTCCGCTCCCCACTGCTGCAAATAGTTCACCGTGATATGACGAATCTCGCCCAGTTCGCCTTGTTCGATCAGGTGTTTGGCATAGCGGAAAGCCGGTACGTAGCGGTAAGAGAACCCCACCATGCAGGGAATCGGAGAGGCCTCGTAGAGCTCCTTCAGCCGCTCCGCCTCCGCAAAGGTTGCGGTGAACGGTTTTTCGCTCATGCAGGGCTTGCCGTGCCGGATGCACAGCTCCAGAATGTCCGCATGCGCCTCGTTCGGGACGACCGACAGAAGACAGTCAACCTCCGGATCCTGCACGATGGAGGCGTAATCCCGGTACCGCCTGTCCACCTGCAGTTGGTCGCCCACCTTGTCCAGCAAGTCCGGATTCACGTCGCAGATGGCCGTGATGGTCGCTTCCGGGATCCGCGACAACATGTTCATATGATGCCCGGCCATGCCGCCCAATCCGATCACACCGACTCGAATGCGTTGCGAAACCATATGGACTGCCTCCTGGTTTTGGGTCTATGGGGTTTGAAGGCGCCGTGTCACCGGAGAAACACCAACGCAGGTTCCTTTCACGGGTGCAGCCGATAGACGCGCGCTTCGTAAGGCCTCAGCGTCACCCGATCGATCGGCTCCCGCTCGTCGACATCGCCGTAATTGGCGATCATCAACTGGCGGCCGGCGTGCCACAAGTGCTCGGGCAACTCGAACAGCGCTTCCTCGCCGAAGAAGTTGAGCATGATCAGCCAGCGCTCGTCTCCCAGCGTGCGGGTGTACGCGTAGATTTGCTCGTGATGTTCCAGAATGAGATCGTATTTGCCGTAGACGAGAATGTCGTGTTCTTTGCGCAGGCGGATCAGCTTTTTGTAATAGTGGAAAATGGAGTCCGGATCGGCGAGCGCCTGTTTGGCGTTGATCTCCCGGTAATTCGGATTGACCCCGATCCACGGCGTGCCCGTCGTAAAGCCGGCGTTCGGCGAGTCGTCCCATTGCATCGGGGTTCTCGCGTTGTCCCGCCCTTTGGCGCGAATCATCTTCATGACCTCGTCCGCGGGGATGCCGCGTTCTTCGGTGTACTCCCGGTACATGTTCAAGGTCTCGATGTCGCGGCATTGATCGATGGATTCGAACGGCATGTTGGTCATGCCCAGTTCTTCGCCCTGGTAGATGAACGGAGTGCCCTTCAGCGTGTGCAGCAGCGTGGCGAGCATTTTCGCCGATGGTTTGCGGTATTTCCCGTCATCGCCAAACCGCGACACCATCCGGGGTTGGTCGTGGTTGTTCAAATAAAGGGTGTTCCAGCCCGTTTCCGCCAGGCCGACCTGCCATTTGTGCAACACGCTGCGCAACTCGCGGAGCGTCCACGGTTTCAGATTCCATTTGCCGCCCGGGCCGGAATCGACGTCCATATGCTCGAACTGGAACACCATGTTCAGCTCGTTCCGGTCCTCGCCCGTGTACAGCTTCGCCTGTTCCACGGTGACGCCCGGCATTTCGCCGACGGTCATGACGTCGTAGCGGGACAGCACCTCCCGGTGCATTTCCTGCAGAAACTCGTGAATGCGCGGCCCGTTCAGAAAATAATCGCCGCCCCAGGCATAACGGGCATCGCCGGCGCTGGGCAGACCCGGCGCTTTTGAGATGCAATTGATGACATCCATGCGGAACCCGTCGACGCCCTTGTCGAGCCAGAACTTCATCATGTCGTAGATTTCCCGGCGCAAACGCGGGTTTTCCCAGTTCAGGTCCGGCTGTTTCCGGGAAAACAGGTGCAGGTAATATTCTCCCGTACGCTCGTCGTACTCCCACGCCGAACCGCCGAAAAAGGACACCCAGTTGTTCGGTTCCCGGCCGTCCTTCCCGGGACGCCAGATGTAGTAGTCCCGATACGGATTGTCTTTGGAAGAACGGGATTGCACGAACCAGGGATGCTCGTCCGAAGTATGGTTGACGACCAGATCCATCATCAGCTTCATGCCGCGGTCGTGGATGCCTTTGAGCAGTTCTTCCCAATCGGCCATCGTGCCGAAATCATCCATGATGTCGCGGTAATCGCTGATGTCGTAGCCGTTGTCGTCGTTGGGCGATTTGTACACCGGGCTGAGCCAGATGACATCCACGCCGAGTTCCTTCAAATAGTCCAGCCTGGAAATGATGCCCTGCAAATCGCCGATGCCGTCTCCGTTCGAATCCATGAAGCTGCGCGGATAAATCTGATACACGACCGCTTCTTTCCAATTCGCCTTTCGCATCCGATCACCTGTCCATGGTCAGTGTCCCTGATGCTACAATAACCGGTGCGGACAGGTGTTGTAAATGTACATTGTTCAGAAGAAAGAGGAATAAAACACACCAAAAACCTGGCATCCGTCGTGAAAATGCAATCGCTGCGCCAAAAATTTCAGTACCCCGGCCGCCGTTCCCGCGGCTCCAGCAAGCCGACGACGGCCTTAGTTTTCTTGGCGGCTATCGCGGCGACGACCGTGTCCGATATTTCCTGATCCGTCAGCCAGCGTGACCTGCCGTTCTCGATCACAAACCCCAGGAAGTTTTGACTGTGCAACAAGGGATGAGGTCGTTTGAGACCATGATCCATAAACCGAAAAAATCGGCGATGGGAAAATTGCAACGCGCCCCCCGTACAACAGCCGCTTCAAGAGCGGTCGGCTTGTCCGAGTTAGTCCGCGAAATAGACCGCATCCTTCCCTGGGGGCGGTCTATTTCTTTTTGAGGTATGACAGGAGTGCCAGCACGAACATGCCGAACATCAGCATGAGCGTCCGAGCGTCCTTAACCTCCACAGGCATCACCTCCTTTCGGAGGCCTAGCCGACCGCCCTTGCAAGCCGTTCTGTTGTACAAGCCATATTATACCACAACTTCCTCTCGTTCCTTTTATATCTTTTAGGACGCCGCTTTTAGCGTAAAGTGAAGGGGCCGACTCGACGTCGTCCCCTTCCTGGCAACCCTATTGGGGTAACCGCTTTCATTATGGAGGTGGTGTTTTATTTTATGGAGTTTCAACCGGCCGCCGAGTGTGTTCTTTTTTCAGAATCGCATCGATTTGGGAGGAAGCCTCGTTTAAAGCCTCTTTCACATCGCGTCCGCTCACGAATATGTCTTCCAATCGATCCGCATAAATCTGCGAGATCACCGCCCACTTCGGATGCGGCGGCAAATAATAGCCTTCTTCAATCCCTTGCATATAAGGTCCGATATATCCGTTGTCGGCGATCGAAGTCCGCTCCCCCTCAAAGGCTTCCATGTTCGTCGGAATCAGTCCGGCCTTGAACATCATGCCTTGAACGTCCTTCCGCATCATGAACCGGATAAAGGTCCATGCCTCTTCCTTGTGGCGCGTTCCTTTCGTCATCACCAGGCTTTCCCCGCCGATCACCGAGCGGTATCGGCCGTTGGACGGAAACGGAGCCGGCGTCGTCAGCTCCAGCACATTAAGATTAAGACTGGGCGTGTTGAGCAAAATGCTGTAATACCAAGGTCCTTCATCGATCATAAACGTATCCCGGCCGGAATGGACATCATTCCAAAGATCCGCCGAGCCGTCCAGCATCCCCGGATTCAGAATGCCTTCGTGATACAACTCCACCAGCGTTTCGACGGCTTGTATGCTTTCGGGGCTGTTCAAATAGCCGTCCGTTTGCGTAAAGCCGTCATCGGAGAACTTGCCGCCAAGGCCGAAGAAGTAGGGAAGGCTTTGCCACATTTCCAGGCCAAGCATCCCGATGATGTAATGATGGTCTCTCGCCACCCGTATGATCTCGGCGACGGATTCGGGCGGCTTTGCCAGACCGGCTTCCTTCAACAGCCGATTATTGTAGATGGCCGCTTTCGTCGTAATATTCAAAGGCAGACCGTAGGTGTTTCCCTCATAAAGGGTCGTTTCCAGCATCCGCCTGCGAAGCCGGGACGCCACCTCTTCAAAGCCGTCGAATCCTTCCAATGGCTGCAGCAATCCGTTATGCGCAAATTGCTGAACCCACGTGTAATCCATCCGGATCAAATCCGGCGTTTTGCCCGCCGAGGCTCTTGCCAACAGGACGGCTTGATATTCCTGGTTATAGGCTTGCCGAACCGATTCGATTCGAATATGCGGATATTCCTTCTCGAACTTCGGAACGACCTCTTCCTCGAATACCCGGGTTTCCTCATCGCTGTAAGTATGCCAGATCACGACGGTCTTTCTCGGTTCGTCTTCCAACTTGGCCACCTGGTCCCCGTCTTCGATAATGCTCCTGTCCAGGCAGCCGGAAATCAGAATCGCGGCGATCAGCGACAGAAGCGGCATTCTTCTTCTCATTGACCGCTCTTCCCTTCACTGGACCCGGTACGGTTCAAGCGATGATATTCCCGGTAATCCACCGGCGACAGGCCGGTCATCTTCTTGAACAGCTTGCTGAAATATTTCACGTCGTTAAAACCGGACTGCTCCGCAACCTCATAGATTTTCAGATCGGTTTTCCCGAGCAGTTCCTTTGCCTTGAGAATACGCAGATCAATAATGTAATCAATGAAGTTTTTGCCCATGGTTTTTTTGAACAGGATGGAGAAATAATTTTTGCTCACATGCGCCTGATCGGCGACCTGCTGAAGCGATATCGGCTCGAGATAGTGCTGGCGGATATAAGCAACCGCTTTATCCACCGGATTCAGATCGGCGGCGACATAGATCCGCTCAGCGTTATGCCTCTTTAACTCGTCGAATTGCTCGATCAGATGTTCGCATAATTCCTCCAGGGTTTCGGATTTGAACAGGCGGTCGAACGTTTCGACCAGCGTAAACGGATCTGTTGTATCCTTGAACAACATCGACAGCGCCCGGCCGGCTTGCTCTTTCAATTCAAACGGCGGGATGCCTCCCTTTGTCCAGTCGGCTTTCCATCTCAGCACGGCGGCCCTGAATTGATCCGCGCTGATGAACGGAATCCCTTTCATCATGGAAGGCAAATGGCCGCCTTCCCGTCTGACGTCTTGCTCTTTCGTGTAAGGATAGACCCCCTCGCCCTCAAAAAATCCTTTTCCGCACGCTTCTTTGCTATGCAAAAAACAGCTGGAGAACGCCTCAATTCCGCTGCTCGCCTTATATCCGAACGTAAGCGCCACGTTCACCTCGGTTTCCAATTCTTTTTTTAGCCTGTGCAGCCGGTTTTCTGCATTCTCCGGATCGGGCATGACGAGAAAGAGTTCGTTTTCAGCCGCAGGCAACGCAATGCCCCTTGGCACGAGTTTGTAACAGGCTTCAATCAATTGCTCCTGCATAATCGAGGCGTATAAATACCCGTAGGTTTCTTCCAAAAAACGAACCCGGTTCATAATCACGTACACGCCGAGATACTTGCCGTTCAGCCACTCCGGATAACTGCCCGGCCTGAGAACCTCGCCGGGATGAATCAGGAAGTGCTTCAACTCTTGCTCGATCTTCTTGCGTCTGCTGATCAGCTCGCTGTCCAGCACACCCTCAAGCTTGCTTTGCAGCCTGGACTCCTCATAAATCATTTGCGCGCACTTCTGCACCACGACGAGCAGTTCCTCCGGCTCAAGCGTATGCTTCAGGATATAATCCACGGCGCCCAGCTTCAAGCCCTGCCGGACAAATTCAAAGTCGTTGTAGCTGCTGACCAGAACGATTTTGATCCGCGGATTCAATTTCAAAGCTTCGCGGCTTAACGTCAAGCCGTCCATGACCGGCATCTTGATGTCCGTAATCAAAATATCGACCGATTTTTCTTTCATTCTCTCCAACGCTTCCGCGCCGTTGGCAAAATCGCCGATAACCGAAAAGCCTTCCTTCTCCCAGTCGATCGAAGCCTTGATCCCGAACCGGATCACCGGCTCGTCATCCACGATCATGACTTTCAGCATGCGGCTCAACCCCTTGCTGCACCGGCATTGGAATCAAAACCATCCGTGCCACTGTGCCTTCCTGACCGGCGCTGTTCAATTCAAACGTCGATCCGGCTGCGAAATAAAGATCGATGCTCTCGATGACATGTTTCAAGCCGATGCCGGTATGTCCGGCCCCCGTCGCATCGCGAATAGATTTTTCCAGCATGCTTTTGTCGGGCAAAATCCCGATTCCGTCATCCTTCACCGTAATGACAACCGCTTCCTCCCGCTTCTCCACCCGGATATCGATTTCACCGTCGGTTCCTTTCGGCACGATGCCATGGAAGATGGCGTTTTCAACCAGCGGCTGAATCAGCATTCGCGGAATGATGAAGCTCGCGGCTTCCGGATCCACTTGCTTGTGAAGCTTGAAAGTATGGCTGTAACGAATCTCGAGGATCGCCAAATATTTTTCGATGATATCCAGCTCTTCTTCAATGGTGATAAAATTGCCCTTTTTCCCCATGTTGGCATCGAGAAGACGAATAAGCGCCGACATGCCCGCGTACGCTTTTTCCGTTTGGTCATATTTGATCAGCCAGCGGAGCGTGTTCAGCGTATTGAACAAAAAGTGGGGATTAATGCGATGCAACACGGCGCGAAGCTCCGCTTCCTGCTTTTGTTTTTGCTCCAAAGTCACCTGCGCCATCAGCCGGTTGATCTCGGCGATCATTCGGTTGAACTGATGGCTCATCATCCCGAACTCGTCGCTGGAACGAATTTCCGTGCGGACCGTCAGATCTCCCTGCTGCACCAGCTTCATTTGCCGGGTCAGCTGTTTGACCGGGCGTGTTACCCTTTGCGCCAGCAGAAGTCCGATCAAGATTCCCGCCAGCGTAAAAACGCCGAATGAGAGCAGGATTTGATGATGCAAAGCGTCCAGCTTATCGGTAATTTCATGAACCGGAACCGTGCCGACAATGAGCCAGCCGTTGCTGAGCCGCTGCTTCACGCCGTAATAGGGCACGTTGCCGTTCATGAACTCGAACTCGACGTCGTCACTGTCGGCGATAATCCGCAGCAACTCGGAATTGCCGACCAACCGGTTGATTTTGGAGATGTCGCGAGCCACCATGATTCGTCCTTCTTCATTGACCACGAAAAACTCGCCGGTATCCCCAAGCTTCATTCGCTCGATCGTATCCAGAATTTTGCGGCCGTTCAGATTCACGAGCACATAACCGATCGTCTCCATCGTGGCGAAATCCTTCATGACGCGCCCGACCGGCAGCACGAGCTCCGTGTTGTCGCCGCCGCCGCTGAACTTGTCGTCCTGAAGCTCCATCCAGACGAGACCGCCGTTTTTCTTCCGGGCTTCCCTGGCCCAGTCCAGATTGTCCACATCGTATCTGGCCAGCTTCACTCTGGAGAATGTGCCGCTTCCCCAGCCGCTGTTGCCGCTCGTCAACACATAAACGATATTGACGAACGAGCTGGAGTACACCATATTGTTAAGAAAGCTGCGAATGTACTCGTCGTTTTCTCTCCGCTCGATCAGATTTTGTCCGTTCCCGGCATCCTTCAAGATCATCTTCTGAATCCGCAGGTCGCTGTATATCCGATCGGAGGCGTCGCTCCCCGCGTTGAGAATATAGGAAAGCGAGTCGGCCGCCTGTTTGGCGATTTGCACCGATGATTCCCGCACATTCTTCTTGACGGTGTTATTGGAAACGATATAAAAGGAAGCGCTTGTAAAAATGGCCGGAATCAAAATCACCACGACAAACGCGACGATCATGCGGGTGGCAAATCGGTTGAACAACCGAGTCATGCCAAACATAGCGGCGGCCCTCCACTACTCTTTTTCCTCAAGTCTATAATAACGGGCGACACCTGACCACAGGCGGAAAGGCGCCAATACAGGCACCTTCCGGTCATGCCGCGTGAAGTTAATCGGCATAGTCGACGACAACCATATCCCAGTATTTCAGTTTGGGCAGCGCGAACTCCAGCGTGTCGCCGTCGTGTTCGAATTCGATTGCGATCGGAGACCCTCCGTAGTAGTCCGGGCTGGCCATCCACACCTTTTTCGGCTTTTTGTCCGTTTTCAGCGCGATGGTCACATGTTCGATTTGTTCGGGTTCGGCCTGTGTCGCGTTTGCGTCATTCCAATTCATGTGGACGGCATCGGTGAAATTGACGAAGTGAAAAATTTGCTTGTCATCCTTCCGCTTGACGGACACCCACACTTTGCCTTGCTCCATCGTCGGCGAAAGCGCGATACTTGATGCGGCCGAAAGCTCGGCTTCGATTTCCTGCGCGCCGTCGCGCAAAAGATTCTGGTACGCGGTCAGGAAGTCATAGTAATGGACAAGCCGCTTTTCCAGCTCCTCCGGAATCGTCAGATTGCGGTTCGGGAAATATTCCTTCGCGAGCATGTTTTCTCCGAGCTCCAGGTGCGAACCGCCGGAAGCGAAAATCACCGCGTTTGCCAGCAGCACGCCCGGGGTGTTGAACTCGCCCGGCTTGTTCGCGTGGTCGTAGTTCATATAGGCGGCCAATACCGTATTCAGCTTGCCTTTGCTGTACTTTGCATTTTGATCGATGATCTCTTTCAGGTGCCGGTAATGCGGATGATCGCCCCAAACCTCCGTATAGAGAAACTTGACCGGAGCCTGCGTGGCGATATACGCTTGCCCGTATTGTCCGACGGCGTTCATGACGTAATCGACATCGAGTTTTTTCTTTGCCTCCTGAAGGAAAGGGGCATACGTTTGGGCCAGATTGACGCTGTCGCCGTCCTTGTTCCATAACGGGCCCCTGTCGCCAAGCTGATCCACGTGCCAGCCGTCAAACGGCAGATGCTTGAAGACCTCCATCTCCGATTGAATCAAATACTGCTGCCACTCCGGATTGGACGGATCCATCAGCAGGATGTCGCTGGCCCATGAATCCGGAAGGGGATGACGATCCTGATTTTTGCCCAGCGGATCCCTGAACAATCCCCATTCCATCTTGACCCCGTCGTTTTCCGCATCCTCATAGGCTCCGAACAGCAGATTGTAATTCATCGCCTTCATGTTTTTTTCGTGCGCGAGATCGATATATCTTTTTACCGTTTCATAGGATACCTGCCGATTGGCGATATCCGGCCATGTCTCCGCCGGTTTTCCGGACTCCAGCTTTAGCGGCATATGATGCTTCCACTGCCAGTCATAGAACTGGATTCCGTTGATATGGAACCGGTTCAACCGTTCGATCACCGCTTCGCTGTCCGCTTGCTCCATCGCCATAAAATCGGCCAGATATCCGTAGCGGGGAAATTTGCCCCAATCCGAGGACACGTCGACCGCAATGTTCGTCTGGTCCACAATTTCCTTGCCTTGCTTGAAAAAGATCTCCGTCATATAGCCGGTAAAATCATCGGCGGGCGGCTCCCATTCCCAGCGGACTTCGGATTCGCCTTTCCAGTCGATTTTCTCTTCCTCGACCAGCCGATCGAGGTGCTTGTAGCGAACAATGATTTGACCCTCGTCAATGCCTTCTTTCAGCTTCAGCGCATATTTCACGCGCTCGCCCGGTTCGTAACGCGCTTTGTCCGTCACGGCATCGCCGAACGCGTCCATGTCTTTGACCTCCTGGGGGCGGATCGCCGGTTGATCGAAACAAGCCGTCAGCAGCAAAGTCGGCGCGAGCACCGATATGCAAACCGCGGCAGCCCGTTTCTTGGGGAATGACATCTTCTTGATCACCTCTTGAGTTTTACCCGCAGCCGTTAACCTTTGAGGCTGCCTTCGTTATAGCCGGATTGCACGAATTTCTTTTGAAAAATCATATAGAGCAGAATAACCGGCAGCAGCGCGATCACGGATGCCGCGAAGATTTGACCATAGTTTGTCGCATACTTGTCATTAAACATCATGATGGCGATCGGCAGCGTCCGCAGCTCTTCGCCCTTGATCAGCGTGAGCGCAAGGAAGTATTCCTCCCATGTGCCCTGGAAGATGAAGATCGCCAGCGTCCCCATCGCCGGCAAGGATTGCGGCAAATAAATGTTCCAGAATACCCGCCAGTTTCCGCCGCCGTCGATCAGCACCGATTCTTCCAGCTCTTTCGGGATGCTTTCGAAAAAGCCTCTCAGGAAGAACAGGTTCCCGATCACGCCGCCCGCGATATAAACAAGCCACAGACCCGAATAGGTGTTGACGAGTCCCAGGTCTTTGACAATGACAAAGGTGGGAATGATGTTGATGACACCCGGAATAAACAACATCAGCAGGAAAACGCGGAAGATCGCTTCCTTGCCCGGGAATGTGAACCGGGCGAAGCCGTAAGCCGTTATCGCGCCCAAAAACAGGGATCCCGCCATCGCCACGGAGGTGACGATCACGCTGTTCATGAAATATCGGGTAAAATTGTTTTTTTGCAGCACGATCAGGTAATTGGTCAAATTCGGCGTTACCGAGAATACCTCATGCGGCTTCGGCAACGAATTCGTCGCCAAAAAGAAGGTTGTCAAAATCATATAAATAAACGGAAAAACGAACAGAAGTGCGCCGAAAATAATAATGGCGTATACGACGATCTTGCCAAATAAAGACGTTTTCATCTTGCGCACCTCCTACAGCAACCGTTGTCTTCCGAATTTTTTCATTTGCGTAAAGGTCAGGATAAACACCAGAATTCCCATCATAAAGCCCATCGCGGACGCAGGCCCGAATTTCAATTGTTCGAACGCCTGGATGTAGATCAGGCTCGGGATGACCTGGGTTTGATCCATCGGTCCGCCTTTGGTGATAAAGTAAACCTGCGGGAAGAAACCGAACGCCCCGTTGACCAGGTTGATGATGACAAAAACCGTGATCGGTTTCAGCATGGGGATGGTGATCCGCCAGAACTTTTGCGCAAAACCCGCTCCGTCAATGTCGGCGGCTTCGTAAAGATCCTTTGGAATACCTTGCAAGGCGGCCAAATATATGACAACTCCCCATCCGACCGTCTTCCAAATATGGAACAGCCAAATCATGATCATGGCCGACCAGTAATGATTTCTCCAGGAAACCGCCTCAGGCAAAATCCCCAGTTGTTTATGCAGGATGAAGTTCACGACACCTCCGTCGCCGTCGGCGAATAAATATTTGAACAGCAGCGCCACGATAATCCAGGAAGTCACGATCGGCAAATAATAGATCGTGCGGAACGCGTTCTTGAATTTGACGAATTTCGCATCAATCAGCGTCGCGAAGAAAACCGCCAGGAACCAGTTCACCGGCACTGTCACGGCGACGTTCAGAAATGTATTTTTAAGCGCGGTCAGAAATTTACGGTTCGGGTCTTCAAATACCGCCCGATAGTTGTCCAGGCCAACCCATTCGTTCGCGGCATTGGGCATGATGCTGAAATTTTGAAAGCTGATCATTACGTTCTTGATCATGGGATAGATGACAAAAACGGCCGTACCCAGGATTCCGATCGCGATAAACGGCAGCACCGTCATCCATTGTTTAAAGCCCAACATGAACTTGTTCTTTAGGGGGACCTTGCGATTCACGGGGCTGCCGGACGCCAATGCAGGACTTTTCATCAACTATCCTCCTTTCATTGAAAGCGGAAGGCTACTCCACCACAGGTCACGGCTCGATGGAGTAGCCGAATTACCAAGATGTTGTCGAAAGGGATTACTTCAGAATCGCTTCGATTTGCGCCGCGGCTTCATCCAGCGCTTCCTTCGGCTTCATTTCGCCGCGGATCGCTTTTTCGAAGGCCAGGTTGAAAATCGCTTCCATTTCGCCCCATTTCGCAATCGGCGGGCGAGGCAACGCTGTTTCGAGCTGTTGCACATATTCCGCGATGAACGGGATGTTCATCTCCTTCATGGCTTCGGCCGCCGCTTTGTTCGTCGGAATCAGCCCGAGCTCAGCCATCATTTTTTGCGGCTCTTCCGACAGCATCCATTTGGCGAAAGTCCACGCTTCTTCCGGATGCTTCGAGTTTTCGAAGATCACCAGGTTCTCTCCGCCGATTACGGAGCGACTTCCGCCGGGACCGGCCGGAATCAAACCGCGTACCGTTTTCTCCATCGGATCAAATCCGCTGTTGGCCATTTCCTGTTCGCTGCTCAGAATGCTATAGAACCAGGAACCGTCGTCCACCATCATGTATTCGCCGCTCTTCAGTCCGTCCCAGGCTCCCGGCTCGCCGCCGAGAAGCGCCGGAACGATCAAGCCTTTGTTATGCCATTCCACGATGGTTTCAAGCGCTTTGACGCTGGCTTCGCTGTTCAGATAACCGTCGACTTTGGTGTAATCTTCGTTTGTGATCGTACCGCCAAGGCTCCAGAAGTAAGGAGTCAACGCCCATGCGTGAACGCCGGAGATGCCGATGCCGTATTTGCCTTTTGCTTTCAACGCTTCGGCGGCTGCCACCAATTCATCCATCGTTTTCGGAGCTTCGGTAAGCCCCGCCTCGGCCAGCGTATCTTTGTTGTAGATCGCGATTTTGGTGTTGGTGTTGACCGGCACGCCGTAGTAGTTGCCTTCGTACAGGTTGGTGGCCATCGGGCCTTCGAATACGTTAGCCTTGATTTCGTCGAAACCTTCCATTTCACCCAGGTTTTTCAAGGCGCCTTGGGAGGCGAATTCAGGAACCCAGATAATGTCCATCCGCATCAAGTCCGGAGCGGCGTCGCCCGCCACGCCGGCAATGACTTGTTGCTTCAAGCCTTCATACGGCATGCGCGTCAATTTCAGCTCGATATTCGGATAGGCCGCTTCGAATGCGGGTTTCACTTTTTCCGTCAGCACTTTTTCTTCCGCGTCGCTGTAAGTGTGCCAGTATTCGATGGTCACTTTTTTGGCCGGCGCATCGCTGCCTCCGGCATTACTTGCTTCATTGCCGGAATGAGAAGCTGTGTTTCCGTCGTTATTTCCGCCACCGCATGCCGCAAGCGTGAAAATCATAACGAGCGCGAAACCCCCCGCCAGATACTTCTTAAAGCGCTTCATGTTCGGACTCCCCTTCCTTTGTTGTGGTACATTGATAGTATGAAAGGGAACGTCCCCAATCGTAACCGTTTTCGTTCTTATCTTGGGTGTCATTTTTTTTTGATTATGTTCCTGATGCTCGGCTGTTCCATCTTTTGAAGGTGTCTAAAATTACGATCATCACCAAATTAAGTGCACCAAAAAGATCAGATCCCGGTTCGAACCGGGATCTTCCTTCATCACACGACATAAAAACATCGGTTCGTGGTATGATGGGGGTGAAAGCGCGGAATCGTATCGGAGGAATCCACATCATCATGCGAGAGCCTCTGTCTTGCCATGCGTAAAACAAGTTCGGCGATCAGAAACAAAGCCGTTGATCTGTTGAACAAACATTTTTCGGGCAATACGCTGAATTACCGGCAAATCATTGACATCTACGTTCCCATCCTGGCGGATACGGCCTTTATTGTGCTCATGAGCATGCTGAACACCGCCATGGTCAGTTCCTCGGGCGTCGCCGCCGTCAGCGCGGTAAGCATGGTGGATTCGCTCAATATGTTCATCGTCAGCCTATTTGTCGCCCTGGCGACGGGCGGCACCGTCCTGGTCGCGCAATATAAAGGCAGCGGGAATCCGCGCATGGTATCCTCGACCGCTTCGCAAGCCGTATCCGTCGAGACGTTGATCGGCGGCGTGATCAGTGCGCTTTTGCTCATTTTTCCGGGCCGATCTTGCAATTGCTGTTTGGACAAGCCGAAGCCGATGTGCTGGAAAATGCCCGGATTTTTCTGATTGGCAACTGCGTTACATTTCCCCTGTTTGCGATGTACCAGGCGATCGTCGGCGTCCTGCGGGGCGCTGCGGAAACGAAAGCGAGCCTGATGTTGTCGATCATTTTGAACGTCGCCTATTTCGTTTGGAACGGTTTTGTTCGTGCTCCTGCTGGACATGGGAGTTACCGGGCTGGTGATCTCCCTTCTGCTGTCCAGAACGATGGGAACGGCGATCGCTTTCGGCTATCTTCTCAAATACAGTCCGTCTTTGCGGTTCAAAATCAAGGATTCGTTGAAACTGAATTTCTCGACCGCCAGGAAAATTTTATATGTCGGCATCCCGTTCGCGTCCGAACAGCTTTTTTTCAACGGGGGAAAGCTGCTGATCCAAACCTTTATCGTTCAATTCGGCACGATGGCGCTTACGGCCAATGCGATCGGCAGTTCCCTGGCCATGTTGTTTCAAACCGGTTCGAACGCGCTCAGCATTGCCATCGTGACCGTGGTCGGCCAATGCATCGGACGGAACGATATTCAGGAAGGGCGAAAAGTGGTATCACAGGCTGGTGTAATTCTTAATTTTTGGTTATGTCCTCCGGCCGGCTATTCCGCAGGCGGAAGTAATCAATTCCCATTTTCGGCGAATGTACCCCATTCTTTATGCTTGCCGGTATATCATAAGCATGGTATGCTTAAAATGAAAAAGGGAGCCGTGGGGCAACACGACTCCCCTCGTACAACAGCCGCTTCAAGAGCGGTCGGCTTGTACGGTTTGACTACGAAATAGACCGCAGTCTTACCGGAGGCGGTCTATTTCTTTTTGAGGTACATCAGGAGTGCCAGCACAAACATGCCGAACATCAGCATGAGCGTCAGAGCGTCCTTAACCTCCACGGGCATCACCTCCTTTCGGAGGCTTAGCCGACCGCCCTTGCAAGCCGTTCTGTCGTAGAATCCATATTATACCAGAAGATTCAGCTTGATTAGTTGTTTAAAGAAGATTTTTTTATTATTATACAATAATATCCCGCGCGTTCCTTTCCATCTCGTTCTGCCGATCTAATTTACTCCCGCCACAACCGCTCCACCGCTATCAACCTTTTGTCGCCGTCAAATTCCAGCTTGTAAATATCCGGCTTGCTCGTCCGGATGAGAAAATCCACCCCGTACCGGTCGTCGTAATGGCTTATCATCAGCGTCATGATATTGCCGTGCGTCCCGATCACGAATCGTTTTCCCGCGTAAGCATCCAATATCGCCTCCAGCACCTTGACCGCCCGGCTTCTCGCCACGCGGTTCGATTCGCCGCCCGGTAACGCAAAGTCCGGATCCGCGAACATCTTTTTCACGGACGGCCAAAAATCCTCTTCCGCAATATCATAATCGTATGCCGCAAATTGACGTTCCCGCAAATCTTCGTAAACTTCAATCTCCAGATTCCTCGCGGCGGCAATCCCCTCGACGGTTTGGATCGCCCGCGCGTAAGGACTGGAGACGACCGCGTGGATCGGCTCCAGGGCCAAAATTTCCGTCACCCTCGCCGCGTCCGCCCTTCCCTTTTCGGACAGTCCCCGGCTGCGCTCTTCGCCGTGGATGTAAGGCGATTCGGCGTGCCGCACCATGTAGACGATGGTGTTCATGGCGAACTCCTTTCCTTGACCCGGGCCTTTACCCGGGTTTTCCCGATCACGTCATGCAGCCCCCGATGGCCCCCGGTCGCAAACAAGACAGCGATGTAAATCCCGATCATCAGATTGGGAATCCACAACCTCCAGGGGGCCGGCGGATGTTCCACGCTCCACCAGGGCGTCGGGATCAAGATGATGAGATGCGTAAGTTCCCAGGGAAGCAAGCGGACAAACGTGCGCAACAGCGCCTGTTTCCAGCCGATGGCGGTTCCCGTTTCACTGACGACGACGAGTTTCAGGAGCCGTTTCCCGAGCGTCTGTCGTTTGACGGTTTCGCACCAGACAAAATACAACCATACCGGCAGCGAGAATGTGAGCAGGACCCAGAGTTCAATCTTGTACCCCTGATCCAGCGAAACAAAGGGAAAACCGGAGGTCATCCGGAAAATCAACCCTTGCAGACTGACAAGGAAGGAGCCGAGCACCACAAAATCAATCCAGTACGCGAGGAACCGTTTGAGGGCCAGTGTCACGTCCCGATCGTCCCTCCCTGTCCGCCGCCGGCGATGCCGCGCGCCGGTCCGATTATATCGTGTCGCCGATATAGCAAGGGCGGAACCGGCCTTCCTTGAGCATGGTTCCCAACAATTGCGGATAAAGAACGATCTCGTCCAGCTTGCTCACGTCCATCCATTCCACGCCGATCTGGCGCTCGTCCGGCCGTGTGCCGCCTGGTTCGGAAGACGCCGGCGACGTTTTCAGACGGCATGCAAAGTAAAACTCGATCTGGTGCACATCGGCGTCCCATTCGGCAAACTTGTGGTTTTTGCCGATGTACTCGCGGATGAACAACAGGTCGCCCACTTCCACTTCGGCTCCGATTTCCTCCAGGCATTCCCGGACGAGCGCATCCTTCAGCGTTTCCCCTTTTTCCTGCCCGCCTCCGGGAAAGAGGTAAAAGATCCCTTCATGATCGATGTTTCGGGTCAAAAGCACCCGACCGTCTTGCATGATGACCGCCTTGGCGGAATTCCGGATCGGCTTCATGACATAACTCCTTCTGAAATCGGCATCCACTGCACCTGCCACTGCAGCTGTCACAAATAATCCCGAATCACTTGCCTGACCCACGGGTGGCTGTTCTCCCACCTTTTCCAGACCGATGCCGCCCAGCGCCGGATCGTTTCCTCCCGCTTCGGTCCGGGTTCCGCCCGCATGACATCCAGTACCGTAAGTGTCCCTTGCATAGTGGGCGGTTCCAGCCGGGGCCAGGCGATGGATTGCCTGGCCAGCTTCATGTGCGCCTGTTGCACCTGCACGCCGGTGAATCCCTTTTCCAGCGCCAGACAAAGCCCGATGAGCGAAAAAGCGGTTGTGATCTTGCGGGGTGCCGCCCCGGCATGCTGCGCGCCGTAAGTGTCTACCGCCAACTGGTGCGTAAATTGCAGATCGGGTTTTGAATAATTGTATGCCGCAAGTTCACCGTAAAGCGCCCAGCATTCGCCGGAAGCGTTATAGCGGTCTTCCCGGGCATTCTGTCCACGTTTCGAGAGCGAGATCCATGCGTCCTCCCCTGATCCGGACGGAAATCAAAATCCCGTGGGTTTGACGTAGGGCCACGTGAGATCTTCATGTTGTGTTCTTCTATTATGAGCGTTTTGCAATAATCCAAGGCCTTGATTTGTAAGGATTTTCGGACATAAAAAAGGGACTTCACCCCAACTTGGAGAAGTTTTCAAGTGACCAAACAAGAAAACTTAAGGAGTGAAGTCACGA
>Ga0310828_1000918_pt1 | contig 21950 bp, 20 predicted proteins | sample WT_ome_3_FD_202242 | JGI IMG/M metagenome (GOLD analysis project Ga0310828, IMG submission 202242) | Sorghum-adapted microbial communities enriched on wild type (WT) sorghum from Joint BioEnergy Institute, Emeryville, California, United... ... | reverse complement strand
TTCCGAAATCGCTCGTCAACGGATCGGGTTGTGTGAGCATCTCCTCACAGGTAATATCCATGGCAAGTCCTGTTTGATGCTCGCTCGTACCGGGGGCAGCACTGATTTGATCAGCTTTCTTTTTCCCTAGTTTCTCGACATTATGTTGATAAACAGCAACCTGCCGCTCATAGGAACGATATCCGGATTCCCCGTAAAGCTTAAATCCTGCCTGTTTAGCTGCGGCAAAAAGCTTTTCAAGGGCCTCTGCTGCATCCTTTCGCATTTCCCGTTTTTCAATTTTATCCGCATACGGAAATGGTACGTCTGGATAAACTAAGTTTTCAGGTGTATAACCATCGGGCAATTTATGTGTTTTATTGACTAAAGCCAAAATGGATTGCGGATTGGCGATGACAGTAATGGCACCGTCTTCTTCAGGCTTTTGTTGTTTTACTTGTCCTTCACTATTCTGTGGTTTTGCCGTTTCCTGCGCCTCTTTTTTTGGCTGTGCGGAAGCGGCATCGTTATTAGCTTCTTGCTTTTCTTGATGTGTTTTGGCAGGTTCCTCTTTTTCGGCAACGTGCCCACCGCATGCCGTAAGCGAAAATGCCGTTGTCAGAACCGATAGTAGTGTGATTGTACGTTTCAACATGAATGGGTCTCCTTCATTATAACGAAATGAAAAAAAATCATAGGATTCGCATGATCTGACATGTTACGCATTCGTCACCAGCGATTCATGCTCGAATAGGCGGTCGAGTTCTTTTTTAATTGCTGACACGCCTTCTTCAACCGAAGTAACGTGTAGCGGAATGGTGAGCCGCTCGTATTGCTCATGTGTATGACGGTATCTCGGATCATAATAATCGGTTAATAACAAACGAACAAACCTCTCCCAGTCCCCGGAAAGAAACGCTTCATCGAGTTGAGCTTTAAGCTGTGGCTTTAAATATTTTTGTAAATTATAATACGCTTCCGTGATTTCAGCTTTATGCTTTATTGGGTCGTATTCATCAATGATCGCTTTTACGCGTTTTTCAAATGGATATTCAATGAAAAGCCCAATGCCGCATCGTTTACCTTCAATAATAAAATCGGGAAGAACGATGCGCCCAATGCGCTTGCTTTCCGCTTCAATAATATAAAACGGTGCTTGGTCTGTCAGTGCCATGAGTCTTTCCCATAAACGGCATTCAAAAGCTTTCTGGGAAATCGGGTTTTGTCCGACTGCCCCGAAAATCGAACCCCGGTGACCCGCAAGTTCTTCTAAGTTAATCACGGGATAACCCTCTTCTTCGAGCTTATGAAGCATGTCCGTCTTGCGACTGCCGGTATAGCCCTCAATGATCACAAAGGGTTTATTGAGACGAGCGAAATGGTTAAGATCTTCGGTAATTTTTTTTCGAAAAGAACGGATCCCCCCTTTTAATTGCAAGCATGGGATACCCATCATCGTCATAAAGGAAGCAACGCTTTTGCTGCGCATGCCCCCACGCCAACAATAAATCACCATCTCCAGACCCGCACCGTGCAGCTCTGCGATTTGCTTGTAAAGATCCGGGAGTTTCGGAGCGACAAATTCAAGCCCGATTCGTTTGGCACTTTCTTGCCCTTTCTGTTTATAAATCGTGCCGACAATCGCCCTCTCTTCGTCTGAAAAAAGGGGCAGACTAATGCTTCCCGGAATATGAAATTCTGCGTATTCTTTCGGCGAACGGACATCGACTAAACAATAGCGTGATGCGTCTTTTAATAGTTCTTCTATTTCAATTTGTTTTAAATCCGCCATGTTTTGTCACCTTCAAGGGTTATCAATAAAATTCATTCGTTACCATTATTAAATATTAGCCAGCCATCGTCAAATATCCTATTAGCAGGATGGTTTCCACTATTAAAAATAGACGGAAGTGCAAAAACAAATAGGTAGAAAGTCTCAGTTTTCTTTGACATCATCTTATCCATACTGACAACGAGCTTAAATCTCGGTTGCAAAATTCATCGATTTTAGTTGTCCTGACTCTTTTTTTTGCAGATCGCGTCGAACAAAAATCATTTTTTTGAGCAAATGGCGACATAAAATGCAACATGAGACCTTTATACTGGAAAGTGGTGAAAATATAAATAATGGGAAGCGATAGAGGGACATTTCACAAGTGGGGCACCTGGAAATGATCCTGTTCGCCCCATTGCAAAATACATAAGGGGAAGGGGTCATCGGGATTGCAAACTTCATATGATCCGGAATGGGTGCTTTTAATGTTAATTGCAAGGGAACTCGGTATTTCAAAAGAGGAGGTTGAAGCTTTTATTAACCGCCATAAAGATGAAAAAAAGAATCCGGAGAAAACCCGGACATAGAGGTGATGTTCAATCACCGGTTTAACCCACCCTCTTAGATTAAAAAGCAGCATATCTACTTTATTTTTGGCTGTGACGCCATTTTTGATAATCCAAAAATTCTTTAAATGTTTTCTTATCTATCCCAGCATCCATCGCTTCCTTTATTAAATCCAACCAATCTTGATCTAAAGGCTGGACGGTTTCCTCATCGGTATCCCGAATTAAATCAAGGACGCTGATCCCAAAAACCTCAGCGATCTTTTCAAGAAATTGTATGGACGGATTTTTCTGTATGTCCCTTTCAATGGTGCTGAGATAGGATTTAGAAACATTAGCCTTTTCGGCTAACTCGGTTAAAGACATGCCACGCTGTTGTCTTAATTGTTTGATTTTTTCTCCAAGCAATGCGATCACCAAGCCCTTTAGAAGTCCACCAATAATAGTTTTATTATAACTAAAAAAGTGAAAAAAGTGTTTTATTTTTATGTTAAAATTGCAAATACTGTTGTTTGCATTGGCCAACCGCTAAGTCTCCACCTCTATCTTCCTTTGACTTTGCGGAGGATTAAAGGGGTTTGCTCCGCTTTCCTCCCAACATAAAAAGTCCTTTTCTGCTTATAGAAACGAACAGAAAAAGGACTTTCTACGCAATTCAAACGTGAATGGACGAATCCCTCCTAAGGGGATGCCGCTTTTTACTTCATTTGATTTTGTATCGCTTTCATCATTTGGTTAATTTTCTTTTGTGATGGATTTTGACCCATTTGCATCATCATAGCGCGCAACATTTTTTCATTAATCGGAGGGTTCTTCTTAAGATAATCCATCATGTATTTGCGGGCGATGAAAAAGCCCAACACGACCCCCAAGGCAATGCCAATGACGCCAACCAAGATGTATAACCACAACATTATGTGCGTCCTCCTTCTTTCTGTACCGAATATAACCATTAAAATAATGCCGGGTATTTGGCCTTCTGCGCCGTTCGCTAGATACCACGTTTTAGTGTACTATATGTCGTTTTTGAATACAATGTTTTTTCGTCATCTTTTTAGAGTAGCGTTCCCAAAATGTGAAAATTATAATACAAATTGCCGATGGTTTAAGAGATGTTTTTTTTGCGGGGAAAGCCATGCCCCACAATCGTTTTGATAGTCAACCGCAAAAAAATACGGATTATATTTGCGCAAGCCTTCAAAAACGGCTGCCTCCGCACCTAAATTACCACTTGCTTCTAATGAAATGTAATGATCGAATATCAGTGTCGCCTGACTGCCGTCTTTCAGCGTGATCGTAAACTGGTTTTCCATTGCTCTAGACGCCGATTGATGGGAAAACAAACGCTGAAACAAGGAAGGGGCGATCGGCTCACTTATAAAATGCACTTGCCTTTTTAAAATGACTTTCCGGCGCGGATTTCTTTCCCTTACCGCTTCCATAAACAATCCATATAATAAATCTTCTTTACCGACATAGAGCTCAGCGATGGCTTCTTTTAATAGATAAATATCAAAATACCTCATGCTCCTCACTCCCGTCCGAAACGGTTTGTCCTTATTATAAAGGATTATCCATACAAACTTTGTCGAAAGAAAGGAGGCATGAGGTGATTTTTTTTACAATCTTTAAAACAAATGGTTGATCTTGTCCCTAAATCATCATTGTAATAGCTGTTTCATTTCACGAGCGACATTTTCTGCCGTAAAACCGTATTCGGCCATGACCTTGTTCCCATTTGCAGACGCGCCGAAGCGGTCGATTGTCAATGTCGCGCCAAAACTTCCGACATATTTATGCCACCCTAAGGATGAACCAGCTTCAACGGCCAATCGTTTCGTCACTTCCGGTGGAAGGATTTGCGCCTTATATTCTTCGGATTGTTTTTCAAACAAGTCCCAAGAAGGCATGCTGACGACGCGGACATGAATGCCTTCTTCAGCAAGCATTTTTTGAGCTTCCACAGCTAAATGAACTTCAGAACCAGTGGCCATAATGATGCCTTGGATTTTACCCTTTGCTTCGGAGACGATATAAGCCCCTCGTTTGACACCCTCAGCAGCGTGTTCGATCGTTCCCTCAAGCGTTGGGACGCCTTGTCGGGTTAAGACGAGAACGGTCGGCGTGTCCTGACTCTCTATCGCAATTTTCCACGCCTCGCGCGTTTCATTTCCGTCTGCTGGCCGCAGTACTGTGAGATTGGGCATTGCCCTTAGGGAAGCCAGTTGCTCGATCGGTTCATGTGTCGGCCCATCCTCTCCGACAGCAATGCTATCATGTGTAAAGACAAAAATGGACGGCACGTTCATCAAAGCGGACAACCGCAGTGCAGGCCGGAGATAATCGGTGAAAACAAAGAAGGTTGAGCCGTACGGTTTCACACCTTTATGGAGCGCCATGCCGTTTACCGCTGCCGCCATAGCAAACTCCCGAACCCCGAACCAGACATTGCGTCCATCGTATTGACCTGGGAAAAAGTCGGTACTGTTTTTAATCAAGGTTTTTGTTGAAGAAGCCAAGTCCGCCGCTCCGCCAAAAATTTGCGGAACGACATCTGCTAAGGCATTTAAAATTTCATAAGAATATTCTCTCGTCGCTTTTTTGTCCCCGAGTTGGTATAGCGGAAGATCGGCTGCATAATCCTCTGGAACCGTACCGTTCATTGCCATATCCAACCGCGCGGCTTCTTCAGGGAAAACTTTCCGATAGCTCTCGACTAACGCGTTCCATTCAGCTTCTTCGGCTTCACCTTTTTGGCGAATCGCTTCGAAATGGGTCCGGACTTCCTCAGGTACATAGAAAGGTTCTTCATAAGGCCATTCATAATGTTGTTTAGCCCCGCGAGCTTCTTCGGCACTTAATGGTTTGCCGTGGACTTCATTTGTTCCAGCAACCGTCGGCGCCCCGTAACCGATGGTCGTCTTGATTTCGATAAGGGTCGGACGGTTTAACTCGGCTTTGGCTTCGGCGATCGCTTGATTGATCGCTGTGATATCATTCCCATCTTCAACGAATAAGGTTTGCCATCCGTAAGCTTCAAAACGTTGACGGACATTTTCGCCAAAGGCTTTGTCTAAATCGCCATCCAATGAAATGTCATTAGAATCATATAGGACGATTAAACGACCGAGCTTTAAGTGTCCAGCGAGTGAAGCCGCTTCGGAGGCGACCCCTTCCATCAAATCTCCATCTCCGCAAATCGCATATGTATAATGGTCGACAATATGATAGCCAGGTTTGTTGAAGGTCGCAGCTAAATGGCGTTCCGCCATCGCCATCCCAACAGCCATCGCAATGCCTTGGCCGAGCGGGCCGGTTGTCGCATCAACGCCAGGCGTGTGTCCATATTCCGGATGACCCGGTGTTTTGGATCCCCATTGCCGAAACGCTTTTATATCATCCAGCGTGACGTCATAGCCTGATAAATGTAAAAGGCTGTACAAAAGCATGGACCCGTGGCCGGCTGACAGCACGAAGCGATCGCGGTTAAACCAATCCGGATTGTTTGGATTGTGCTTCATATGGCTTGTCCATAAGGTGTAAGCCATCGGCGCTGCCCCCATCGGCATGCCCGGATGCCCGGAATTGGCCTTTTCAATCGCATCCATCGATAACGTGCGAATGGTATTGATGGCTAACTGTTCAATAGATTGGGTCAACACACATCATCCTTCCTCCTCTATTCGATAACAGTTTAACACAAACCGTATTTTTCATCATGTCGGAGCTCTTTTTTAGTATGGGAAGGACGTGATGAAACATGCATCCCCTGCCGCTTTCGCGCGCAAGGGATGCTGAATATGAAGCCAGTAAATAGGTCGAGCATTAGTCGTTGGCATAAGTTAAAACGACATCTTCCAAGTTTTCATCCGCATCAAGGGTCACTGTATCTAAAAACCAACGGTCATCGGGGTCGGCAAAAAACGTAATGCCATCAATAATGGTTTGATCACAATGACGATCAAGTTTGCCACTTCTCTCCACACCCACCGAAAAGCCATTTTTCCCTGCTTTTCCGCCATACCTTACGAAAAGACGAATGGCTTCACCGTTTTCGAGTTCCATCTCTTTCTTATAGAAGCGAGCGGCACGTTTGGTGACTGTAAACAAAGCGATTCCTCCTCATTTCCCGTTTACTAACACTATATTGTTATATAACAGAAAATGCAACTACTTTTTGATATATTACAAAATTTTTATGAAATGCCTTTTGCCCTAAGGAAGTTTTTATCAAAATTTCTATCAATCGTTTGCCGTGTCATCGGAACATTCATCATGCCTTTCTGGCAGCCACTTTGTTTTTTACCTTTAAATAAAAAACCATCAAGGCTTTAGCCTTAATGGTTTTTGCGCCGTTCTTTACTTTGTTTTAATTTCAGAGGCGTGACGTCTCTACCTTCCATATCCACAACTTTAATGGCATGCAATTGTTCTCGGAATTGCGCGCGAAAAGCGAGCAAGTATTCCGCACGCAGTGCATTTTGTTCACGTTTTTCTTCAGGAGTGAGGCCCTCTCTTTTTGCCTTCTTGGCCAATGCATTAATGCGATTCAATTTATCTTTCGATAGCAAACCAAGTCATCCTCTCGAGACGAGCTGCTTTTAGCTTAACCGATGAGAAGACCAAGGGCAAGTCGAACGCTCTTATCGAGACGCCACTTCATCTTTAGAAAAATGATTTTTTTCCGCTTTAACGGGAATAACAAGCTGATCGCCTACCTGAATGTTTTCCGCCCGAACATGGTTTACTTCCTCAACCCATTTTATAAATGACGTTGGGTCGCCTCCCTCATCATACTTTACCGCCATCATCCATAATGTATCTCCTGGATGAACCTTTACTTTCATATAATCGCTCGTGTCCATTGGCTTTAACGCATGGATCACTGCGAAAATGCACGCAGCAAACATGACAACAAATAAAATCGATAACAATAAGTTTGATTGAGACCTTTCTCTTAACATACTCATACCCCTCCGCAACCGTATGTATGTTCGCTACTAAAAATATTAAGGGGAACATTTATTCTTGTCAAGCATTTTTCGAACGAATGTTTGCAAAACAGACAGGTCGATGGTATACTTCAAATAAAGCCACTGGTTTTTCAATCATCCTGTAAAACCATGTAGAAACGGGGAATGAGAGGGTATGAAACTATCAAAGCGGCAACAAGCCATTATGGATTTTATTAAAAAGGAAGTCGCCACAAAGGGGTATCCACCATCGGTGCGTGAAATCGGCAATGCCGTGGGCCTTGCTTCAAGCTCGACGGTTCACGGGCATTTAAATCGTCTGGAGAAGAAAGGTTTGATTCGACGCGATCCGACGAAACCGCGGGCCATCGAAATTCTCGATCGTGAGGAATTTGCTTTACCAAAACAAGAAACAGTATTTTTACCGGTGATCGGGAAAGTCACAGCTGGGGAACCGATTACGGCCATCGAGAATATTGAAGAGTACATCCCGGTTCCGAAATCCATGGTGTCAAACGAAGATGCCTTTATATTAAATGTCGTCGGAGATAGTATGATCAATGCGGGGATTTTTGACGGCGACCAAGTGATCGTCCGCCCGCAACAAACCGCGGAAAACGGTGAAATCATTGTCGCCATGACGGAAGACGGTGAAGCGACGGTCAAGCGCTTTTTTAAAGAAAAGGATCACATTCGTCTGCAACCGGAAAATCCGACAATGGCGCCAATTATCGTCAAAAACTGCACCATTCTTGGAAAAGTCGTCGGGTTATTCCGAAGCCTCCATTAACGCTTACTAAAAATAAACCCCTCGATGCCTTGTGCATCAAGGGGTTTTGCTATTAATACATCATCATATATTGATCGCGTTCCCACGGATGGACTTGCGTGCGGAACATATCCCATTCAATTTCTTTGGCTTCGACAAAACGGCTTAAAACGTGTTTGCCAAGTGCACTCGTAATCACTTCATCCTGCTTCATCACCGTTAGCGCCTCAAATAAAGTACCTGGGAGGTCGTGAATACCGATCGCTTCCCGTTCTTCTTTATCCATGACATAGATATTGCGATCCACTGGGGCCGGAGGCGTCAACTTTCTTTTTATACCGTCGAGGCCTGCGGCAAGAAGCACGGCCATCGCGAGATACGGGTTGGCTGACGGGTCAACGCTACGCACTTCAATCCGCGTGCTTAAGCCTCGCTTAGCTGGCACGCGAATGAGCGGGCTGCGGTTTCGTAGTGACCAGGCCACATAACACGGCGCTTCATACCCCGGCACGAGCCGTTTGTATGAGTTGACGGTTGGGTTCGTAATGGCCGTAAAGGAGCGGGCGTGTTCCATAACACCTGCCAAAAATTGCATGGCCGTTTCACTGAGCTGATGTTCCGCCGAAGGGTCAAAGAAGGCATTTTCATTGCCGCGGAATAAAGACATATTCGAGTGCATCCCAGACCCGTTGACACCAAATAACGGTTTGGGCATAAATGTCGCGTGTAAACCGTGCTGACGGGCAATGGTTTTGACGACCAATTTAAAGGTCTGGATATTATCACACGTCGTTAGGGCATCTGCATATTTGAAGTCAATTTCATGTTGTCCTGGCGCCACTTCGTGATGTGAAGCTTCGACTTCAAAACCCATGTCCTCCAATTCCAACACAATGTCACGACGGCAATTTTCACCGAGGTCTGTCGGGGCAAGGTCGAAATATCCGCCTTGATCGTTTAACTCAAGTGTCGGTTGGCCTTTTTCGTCCATTTTAAACAAGAAAAATTCCGGCTCAGGACCAATGTTAAAGCTCGTAAATCCAAGTCTTTTCATTTCCTCAACTTGTCGTTTTAAAATGTAACGCGGATCGCCTTCAAAAGGCGTACCGTCAGCATTATAGATATCACAGATCAAACGCGCGACCTTGCCCTTACCAGAAGTCCACGGAAAGACGACCCAAGTGTCTAAGTCTGGGTATAAGTACATATCGGATTCTTCAATGCGGACAAAACCTTCAATCGACGAGCCGTCAAACATGATTTCATTATCCAGAGCTTTTTTTAACAAATCGACCGGGATTTCGACATTCTTAATAATCCCCAATAAATCCGTAAATTGCAGACGAATGAATTTAACGTTTTCCTCCTCGGCAAATTTTAAAATGTCTTCTTTTGCGTATTTTCCCATATTCAGCGATCCTCCCAATTGTGAAAGTCAGATGATGGTGTCTTAGTGGAAAAATCGTGATAGTTCACCTTGAATCAGATTGGTGCGGCCAATTTTACTTGGGTCAAAAAGTTCCCGTCGCATCAGCTTAAAGAGCACATCGTCGCTTAACTCTTGCTTTTTGGTTGGCTCTATTTTCACCGGAATTGGTCGTTCGTCTTGCGCTTTTTCTCCGAGAACATGTTTGATGCCGGCCAAATTCACGCCTTTATCCAAAAGTTTCTTAATTTCCAAGAGCCGTTCAACATCGTTAAAGGAGAACAACCGACGATTGCCATTTGTCCGTTCGGGATGAATGAGTTGATGTTCTTCATAATAACGGATCTGCCGAGCGCTCAAACCGGTCAGTTTCCCAACAATGCTCATGGAAAATAACGGCGTGTTTCGGCGAATGCTATCATCCATAAGACACCCTCCTTCCTGCTAAAATTATTATATGTCATGACATTAAATACGTCAACACATGTTAGCTTTTCTGACACAAAAAATTAGAAATCAAACCAATTGTTTTTCCATCAAAACTTTCAAAGCATTCATGACAGCAAGCTTAACATGGATAAACGTTAATCCGCCTTGGACAAACGCCATATAAGGGGGGCGCAAAGGGCCGTCCGCTGTCAATTCAATGCTTGAACCTTGGACGAATGTACCGCTAGCCATGATCACTTCATCGTCATATCCTGGCATAGGGCTTGGGACCGGCAACACATGAGCATTGACGGGACTCGTTGCTTGGATCGCTTGACAAAAGGCGATCATACGCTCGCGATCGTGAAAAATGATGGATTGGACGAGGTCAGTTCTTGGGTCATTCCACTTTGGTTCCGCAAGCAGCCCTACCTCTTCAAGAATTCTTGACGCAAACACCGCGCCCTTTAACGCCTCGGCCGTCGTATGAGGGGCAAGAAACAGCCCTTGAAACATGGGTTTCAATGCATCGCCGGTTGGCCCGACTTCTTTGCCGAGGCCAGGAGCTGAAAGCCGTTCGGCCGCTTTATCGACCCATTTCTTACGTCCCACGAGATAACCCCCGCTTGGCACGAGACCAGCACCGGGGTTTTTAATGAGTGACCCCGCGATGAGATCCGCCCCAACATGTGTGGGTTCCCGATCTTCCACAAATTCCCCATAACAATTATCGATAAAAAGGCAAACGTGTGGATGGTCATCTTTTATAGCTTTTATAGCTTCTTTTATATGGTTAATGGAGAGCGACGGACGGCAGGCATAACCCCGTGAACGCTGGATGGCGACCATCTTCGTTTGGGAAGTGATCGCTTGATTGACCCGAGCGATGTCAATCTTCCCATCTTCAAGCTCTATTACGCGACACGTAATGCCGAAATCGGCTAATGACCCGTCACCGCCTGGTCTGAGACCAATGACGCCTTCTAACGTGTCATATGGCCGCCCGGTGATATATAAAAGTTCATCATCAGGGCGCAAGACACCAAATAAAGCTAAAGTAATCGCGTGAGTGCCTGACATAATTTGCGGGCGGACGAGCGCGCTTTCTGCACCAAAAACATCAGCGTAAACAGCTTCAAGCGTTTCACGACCAAAATCGTCGTACCCATAGCCCGTCGTCCCTTGAAAATGAGCATCGCTCACTTTATGACGCCGGAAACTTTCCAATACACGGCGTTGATTTTCTTCTTCAACAGCCTCAATTCGCTGGAAAAGGGGCAAAATGTCTCGCATCGCTTTCTCCATCAAGTCGCTCAATCGTTGTTCGATCACTATCTTTTCATTGATCATCATGCCTATCTTCCCTTCCATTTAAAAACGCATAAAGCGGAGACGATTTCCAGACAAAGCCGCTAACCCCGTAAGTGCGATCGGATTCATGCCACGATTTTTCGGTGATAATGGTTTCTTCATAAAGACGTGACAAAAAGCTGCCTTCTTTAGCTGGTACACTTATGTAATAGGGCACGGATTGCTCGATCATCGCTTTTTCAATGGCCATTTTAACTTTTTCAATATCCTGTGCGTCAAAAGCAGAAATCTTGAGCCCGTCCACAATCACCGCCTCTGCATGAGCCACTTTATCCTTTTTGTTATATAACAAAAGCTGTGGAATCGTCCCCGCTCCGAGCTCATTAAGGAGCTTGTCCACTGTTTCCATATGTTGTTGCCGATCGGGATGAGACCAGTCGACGACGTGAATCAATAGATGTGCTTCCCGCACTTCTTCCAATGTCGAGCGAAACGCGGCAATCAGTGTGGTTGGCAAGTGCTGGATAAATCCGACGGTGTCTGTCATTAAGGCGGTATAACCAGATGGCGTTCGGAATTTCCGCGTTAACGGATCAAGGGTTGCAAATAATTGATTTTCTTCGTAGGCCGAACTTTCGGTCAAACGATTAAAAAGCGTCGATTTACCCGCATTGGTATAGCCTACCAAAGCGATTTGAAACCATTGCTTGTTTCGCCTCTCTTCCCGATAACGGTCACGGTGCCTTGTTACGGCTTCTAATTGTTTTTTGATTTCGCTGATCCGCCGACGGATATGACGCCGGTCGGTTTCCAACTGGGTTTCACCAGGGCCGCGCGTACCGATGCCGCCGCCAAGGCGCGACATCACATGGCCGAATCCGGAAAGACGTGGCAATAAATATTCCAACTGCGCAAGTTCCACTTGCAATCGGCCTTCACGTGAGCGGGCCCGCCCGGCAAAAATATCTAAAATGAGCTGTGTGCGGTCGATCACTTTGATTTGCAAGCGTTCCGCGATGTTGGCTTGTTGGCTCGGTGAGAGTTCATCGTTAAAAATGACCGCATCGACTTCCCATTCTTGACATAACCGATAAAGCTCTTCCAATTTCCCACTGCCAATATATGTTGCCGGGTCGCGTTTTTCTTTCGTTTGGGTTAACACCCCGGCAACCGAAGCGCCGGCCGTTTCGGTTAACCGCTTCAGTTCCTCCATTGAATAGCTAAAAGCGGTTTCGTCACTTCTTGGATCGTAACGTCCCACTAAAATCACTTTTTCCATGTTTTCACACCCTTAATGATTTGGAAGGAGGCCAAAGCCTCCTTATTGCTTCATTCAGAAAAGAACACGCGATCATCCAGAGTTTCCGCTTCGGTTTCCGAGTGACGGGAAGACGTATCATCAAACGTCAGGTCAACCGCCCGAATGGTCATCAATGATTCCCGATCGAATGCGCCTTCGCGTAAGCAGCGAACCGCTTGACGGCGAATGCTTTTCTCAATAATATTGCGGACATAACGCCCGTTGCTAAAATCTCTTTCATTTTCTGCTACTTTTTGTTTCAAATGCCTGTTCAGTTTCCATCGAGCTTCCGTTGTCAGTTTATACTCTCGATCTTGAAGCATTTGTTCGGATATTGAGAATAATTCTTGATCGGTATAGTTTGGAAAGGTAATAATAATCGGAAAACGCGAAGGCAGTCCGGGATTCATTTTCATAAATCGATCCATTTCTTTGGAATAACCGGCAAGGATTAATATAAAGTCATCTTTTTTATCTTCCATATGTTTGACCAATGTGTCAATGGCTTCCTTTCCAAAATCTTTTTCACCGCCCCGAGCCAAGGAGTAAGCTTCATCCACAAATAAGATGCCGCCTTGCGCCTTCTTAATTAAATCACGGGTTTTCTGTGCCGTCTGACCAATGTATTCTCCGACGAGGTCAGCCCGTTCCGCCTCAATCAGATGCCCTTTGGCTAAGATGCCCATTTCGGCGAACAATTCACCGAGGAGGCGGGCAACGGTCGTTTTTCCCGTTCCAGGGTTTCCCTTAAAAAGCATGTGAAGGGTTTGCGTTTCAGCTTTTAATTGATATTGTTTGCGCAAGCGATTAATGTAGAGCCAAGCATAGATTTCTCGTATCGTTTTTTTGACCTCTTCCAATCCGATCAGTCGCTTCATTTTCGCTTCAATCTGGTCCAAGGGGTAGTGTCGCGATTCTCCTTCACGCTTGACGGCGACAGGCGGGGTTCCGTCGCGTTTTTGTTGATTGAACACCACGTTTATTTGGCCTTTATTTCGGATAGTGATCGAATCTGACACTAAGTTCACCTCACAGTTTCTGTGGAAAGTCGACTGCCATCGGATCCAATCGTGCCGTTTAAAAAACCTCTGAGAGCGCCACGCATTTTTCGCCCATAATACAACATATGATTTCGCGGAAATAAATAAACGCCCGTTTAAAATGAAAACAACCTCCGGGCATGGCCAGAGGTTGTTTTCACTTATTCTTCGCCCTGGTTAAAATTGACGGGCTTTGATGGTGCGAATGTGGAAATCGCATGCTTGAAAATCAATTGCTGCTTGCCTTCACTTTCAATGAGAACCGTGAAGTTATCAAAGCCTTTAACCAATCCTTTAAGCTGAAACCCGTTGAGCAAAAATACGGTGACATATGTCCCCTCTTTTCTCAACTGGTTTAAAAAGCTGTCCTGGATATTCACTGTTTGTTTCATCGACCGCGATCCTCCTCGTTTCTCTATACTCTTTAATTTCGACTAAAGTGTCAACTTTCCTGCTATAAAATCTAGGATTTTTGAAAAGTTTATTTTGGCTTCACTCGCATCAAACCAGGTCACGGGCATCTGATGACGAAACCACGTCATTTGCCTTTTCGCAAACCGCCTCGTGTTCCGTTTAATGAGGCTTATGGCTTCCGGCAAGGTGAGTTCCCCGTCAAAATACCGAAACAATTCTTTATAACCAATCGATTGGACGGATTGACATCCGCTTAAACCGCGGTCATAGAGGTCTTTCGCTTCCTGGATTAGCCCCTTATCGATCATCTCATCCACTCGACGATTAATTCTGTTATACAGGTCGGTTCGGTCCATTGTCAAGCCGACCACCGCTGTTTCATAAAGCGGCACGGGACCAGCGGAAGGCGCGTGACCTCCACCTTTTCCGGACATCGCCTTTTCTAACGCGCGGATAACGCGTTTGACGTTATTCGGATGGATTTTTTCAGCGGCTTTCGGATCCAAGTCCAATAGTTTGCGATATAAGACCTCATGCCCTTCCCGTTTTGCCCATTCCGATAAGGCTTCGCGAAGCTCAGGATCTTCACCTTGATCATCGAATCGGTAATCATACAGCGCGGCTTTTATGTATAGCCCGGTCCCGCCGACGATGATCGGCAGTTTTCCTCGATCGGTGATCGCTTGGATTTCTTGTCGGGCTTTTTGTTGATAATCAGCCACTGTAAACGGCGCCTCCGGCGGAACGATGTCGATCAAATGATGGGGGATGAGAGCTGCTTCTTCCTTTGTTACTTTGGCCGTTCCAATATTTAAATCTCGATAGACTTGTGAAGCATCCCCATTGATGATCTCTCCGGACAATGCCTGTGCTAATTGAATGCCGAGTGCCGTTTTCCCAACGGCTGTTGGGCCAACAACGACTGCCACTTTGGTTTTCATTTGCATCACGCCTTCCGGAGGCATTGGTTTTATTGTATAAAATTTCCGTATAGAAAACAAGCAGATCTTCTACATCACTCGTTTAAACATTTTCTCCAACTCATACGAAGAAAAATGGATGATCACCGGCCGCCCATGCGGGCAAGTAAACGGATCTTGCGCTTGAGCCAAATCATTTAATAAGGCTTCCATCTCATCCATGCGCAAATAACGATTCGCTTTGATCGAGCGTTTGCACGAGAGCGTGATGGCCAGATTTTCACGAAGCTCTTTGACGCTGACGTTTTTGTTCTCTAAAAGGCACTGAATGATCAAATCGATCGTCTCTTCCTCTCTCCCTTTAGGAAGCCAGATTGGATGTGCGCGCAGTCGATACGTATATGTCCCGAAAGGCTCCAATTGAAAGCCAAGCCCTTCCAAGAACGCGAGATGTTGTTCAATGACAGCTCCTTCTGCCGCAGAAAATTCAAAGGTCATAGGGAGGAGCAATTCTTGAATTTCATGGTCCGTGCGCGCCACTTTTTCCCTATAAAACTCGTATTTTATGCGCTCTTGAGCCGCATGCTGGTCAATAATGTACAGGCCGTTTTCATTTTGCGCCAAAATATAGGTGCCATGGAGCTGACCGATCGGATACATCCGGCTAAAACGGCGTGGTGTGTCCTGATCCTTTGTATCATTCCGGCTAGGCTCATCCACCTGTGTTTCTAAAGGCCTTTTCTCAACTCGTTGGTGTGTGAATGCCCACGGTTCAATGTTTTCTTTCGTTGGTGCATCCTGTCTCTCGGGTTGTTGCCGCGTCAATGGTTGAACTTGGTCGCTTGCTTCCTCTTGGGGCTGAGAGATGGAAGGTTCACCCTTTGACAATGGCAAAGTTTCTCGTATCGTTTGAGCATCGCTGCGTCCGTTTTTATTCGGCCAGCCGAAATCGAGAACCTGCTGTTCGGATGGTTCGCTTGTATGCCGCGGTTTAAGAACGGTTTCGGGAATTAACTGTTCTTTATGAAAAGCGGTGCGAATGGCATCTTCCAGCAAATGACATAAATCTTGTTCTTTGCTAATGCGCGCCTCTAATTTTGCCGGATGGACATTGACATCAATTAAGTTCGGGTCGGTTTCTATATATATGACGCAAATCGGATACCGTCCAATCGGCAGTAACGTATGGTACCCACGAATCACCGCATCAAATAAGCCATAGTGACGAATATAGCGGCCATTAATAAATAGGTAAACATACTGCCTCCCCGCCCGCGTTATTTCGGGTTTAACGGCAAGCCCCTTTATAGTGAAATCAAGGGATTGTCCGGAAAAGGGAATGGCGAGCCTTGCGGTTTGCACACCATAAATGGCGCTTAGCACTTGGCGAGGGTCACCACTTCCCGTCGTTTTCAGCAAAACCTTCCCGTCGTGCGTCAAGGTAAAGCGAACTTCCGGGTGGGACAATGCTAACCGGTTCATGAGATCGGTGATTTTGGCGAGCTCAGTATGGATCGTTTTTAAATGTTTCAAGCGCGCAGGCGTATTATAAAATAATTGGTTAACGGTAAGGATGGTGCCCTTTCGCCCGGAAGCAGCACCTTTTTCGGTGACAGCTCCCGCTTCTAGCACAAGCCTCCGGCCCGGGCCGCGACCGGTTCCTGTTTCCAAAGTGACGTGAGAAACGGAGGCGATGCTCGCCAAAGCCTCACCTCGAAAACCTAAAGTCCGAATATGAAAGAGATCTTTTTCGTCCTGGATTTTACTGGTGGCATGCCGTTCAAAGGCAATCTCACAATCTTCCGGTTCAAATCCGTCCCCGTTATCTGTCACCTTGATTTCCCGTAAACCGGCTTCTTGCACATCGACTTGAATGGTGGAGGCATGGGCGTCAAGGGCATTTTCCACCAATTCTTTTACAATAGAAGCTGGCCGTTCGACAACTTCACCTGCGGCAATCAGGTTTGCCAGTTTCTCGTCCATCTTTTTGATGCGTCCCATGCGCCTCCCCCTTTCTTTTGCCTAATTTTTTACCTTTTGGTGTAATTCGTAGAGGATATTCATCGCTTCCATTGGGGTCATATTTAAGAGATCAATAGAGCCAAGGCGTTCGAGAATCGCTTTATGCTTCTTTGATAACGCAGCCTTTGGCTTATTTTCTTCCGGGAAAAAGCTGAGTTGACGGTCTTCTTTCCAACGATCGAGCTGTTTTTCGTGAATAACGGTCGGGGCTTTTGGCTGTGACCCACCTTCGAGCTCGGCTAAAAAAATCTGTGCCTTTTCAATGACGGCCTCCGGCAACCCTGCCAGTTTGGCCACATGAATGCCGTAACTTTTATCGGCATGACCGTCCATCACTTTATGGAGAAAGACGACATGTCCGTTTTCTTCCATGGCGTCGACATGGACATTTCGCAAATGGGCCAGCGTTTGAGCCAAGTCGGTCAATTCATGATAATGGGTGGAAAACAGCGTCTTGGCACCGATGTGGTCATGAATGTATTCGATGATTGCACGGGCTATGGCAATGCCATCATAAGTCGACGTCCCACGGCCGATTTCATCAAGCAGTATCAAGCTGCGTGATGTCGCCCGATGCAAGGCCTCTTCGGCTTCCGCCATTTCCACCATGAACGTGCTCTGTCCGGAAACGAGGTCGTCCGAAGCGCCAATCCGCGTAAAAATTTGATCAAAGATCATGATTTCGGCTTCCTCACACGGTACAAAACAGCCGATTTGCGCCATGATGGCGACAAGGGCGGTTTGTCTCATGAACGTGCTTTTCCCACCCATGTTCGGCCCGGTAATGAGTAAGATGTGACAATCTTCATCCATAAGGACGTCGTTAGCGACATAAACGCCTTCGCGCATCACCCGCTCCACAACGGGGTGGCGCCCACCGATAATTTTAATGCGAGGAGCGTCTGTAAAGGTCGGCCGCGTGTAACCATACTCATCGCTTACGGTCGCAAAGCTTTGTAAGACATCGAGTGTGGCAATCGCACGTGCCAAAGACTGCAGACGCTTTGCCTCAGCTTTAATCGTTTCGCGGATCGATTGAAACAGTTCATATTCCAGCTCAATAATGCGTTCTTCGGCTTCAAGAATTAATTTTTCTTTTTCTTTCAACTCCGGAGTGATGAACCGTTCCGCATTGGCGAGGGTTTGTTTGCGTTCGTACCGGCCTTCGGGGAGAAGTTTCAAATTCGCCCGCGTCACTTCAATATAATAGCCGAAAACCTTGTTGTAACCGACTTTAAGCGATTTGATGCCTGTTTTTTCTCGCTCGGCTTGCTCAAGTTCTGCAATCCATGTTTTCCCGTTTCTTGCGGCATGTCGGTATTCATCTAGTTGTTGGTTATAGCCGTCGCGAATCATGCCACCTTCTTTAACGGAAAAAGGTGGGTCTTCTACAATTGCCTGCTCAATCAAAACGCGGATATCCGAACAGGGATCCATAAGACGTGCGGTTTCCTGAAGCGCTGGATTTGGAATGGCTTGTAGCGTTTGTATAACATCAGGAATTTGTTCCAAAGAACGCTTGAGTTGCACGAGCTCCCTTGCGTTGACATTGCCGAAAGAAATGCGTCCGACTAAACGCTCCAAGTCATAGATTTGCCGGAAGCGCTCGCGCAATGTTTGTCTCTCAAAAAAAGCATGAATCAGCGCTTCGACCGAATCGAATCGTTGTTCGATTTTTGCCCGATCAATAAGCGGCTTTTCCAACCACTGTTTCAGGAGCCGTCCGCCCATGGCCGTCATCGTTTGATCCAAAACCCATAAAAGCGTGCCGCGTTTTTTCCCGTCCCTAAGCGTATGTACTAATTCCAAGTTTTTTCTTGCCCCAGTATTGAGGACCATATAATCTTGCAAGGCATATGGCACTGTCGGCTGCAGATGGCTGAGCGCCTGATATCTTGAACGGATGAGATACTGCAGAAGTTTTCCGAGCGCCTTTATCGGTCCTTCTTCCGTCAATTGTTCGGCGACGGGCAATAATGACTCTGGGATCGCTTCTTCTTCTTCGTGAGATATGGTCAAAGCATTTAACGCTTTCATTTGGTCAATATACTCAGACGGAAAGTTTTTCGCGACGATGACCTCGCGCAATCCCCAGGCAGCGATTTCGCGGTTTGCCTCTTCAAATCCAAAAGCCGTGCAGGCCTTTGATTCACCGGTCGTTAAATCTAAAAACGCTAAACCGAAAGTCCCATCCGCCGTTTGACTGATGGCGCCAATATAATTGTTTTTTTTCGGATCTAAGGCGTTTTCTTCCATAACGGTCCCTGGGGTAATTAAACGGGTGACTTCCCTTTTCACAACGCCTTTAGCTTGTTTAGGGTCTTCCATTTGTTCACAAATGGCGACTTTATATCCTTTTTCAATAAGTCTTGCAATATAGCTTTCCGCTGCATGATAGGGAACACCGCACATTGGGATGCGTTCCTCGCCGCCACCATCCCGGGACGTCAATGTGATCTCGAGTTCAGCGGCTGCGCGGACAGCGTCATCAAAAAACATTTCATAAAAATCGCCGAGCCTGAAAAATAAAAAGGCGTCTTGATAATCTTTTTTCACCGATAGGTACTGTTGTATCATCGGAGTATATGGCATGATGATCATCCTTTTATTCGCGGTGTTTCGACATCTATTATAACATAGATGATAGGAATGAAGGGTTGATCATCGGTGTTGTGTCAGAAAGTTTACTATGGAAAACTTGTCCATAGCCATCCTCGAGCCTTCGTTGTCCTTATGCTGGCCGGATAAAGATAGATTTTACATAAAAAAATTAGGGCCAGATCCCATAAAAATGGAAGTGCCGGCCCCCCGCAAATGACTATTCTTCGACTTCCCCTACAAGGAACTCGGAATCGAGTTCATCCAACGCCTCATCAAGGTCATCTTCCCAATCCTCATCAATGGCGGAATCCGCGTCCACATTGACTCTCACCTTGGTTTCACCGATGAGTTCGACTTGCATTTCTTTTTCAACTTGGACGATGATTTTATTGCCGTTCGGTGAAATGTTCGTTTCCAAGCTGCTTGGTTCTTGAAGTGTGTGTGCATAGACTTCCAGACGATCGGAGATCACATTTCGGTCTTTAATCGTGAGTGCAATTTCATCGCGATATGTGAAAGTTTCTGAGACGACCTCCGTTTTGGTATTGTTGTTGTAGGAGTACCAAACGTTTATGTCATAGCTGCCTTCAACAATGACCGCATCTTTTTGGTAATGAGGACGGAATTTATGATTGATCACCCAGCAACCGAGTATACTAGATGGTTTATGTGTCGGTGTAATCGTGTGGGCGTTTTGGCTGAATTTCTTCCCCTTGCCACATACCGCTTTTGTAATGATTTCCCTGTAGTTGTAATCCGTCTCAGCCACGACTCGATAACCTCCTTTACTTTCTTCTCTGTCATGGTATGCGGGGCGAATAACCAGTGTGCCAATATTTTTGGGGAAATACCCTAATCTTTAGGCTGGTGCTGGGCTGCTTACAAAACGCTTGCGAGTTCTAGAACAAAGCCCTAGGACTTCGTCGTATGGATATTTTATTCATGAATAGATTCATGACACCATTCATTTGTTTGAAAATAAAAAAAACTCCCAATCAATAGGGAGTTCATTAGGCTTCGAGGATTTCCGATTGCAAATAATAATAAATTAAATCACCGGTGTGACAGAGCGATTCTTGATGTGTCCTTTCAAAAGCGTGGGAAGCGTCTATCCCTGGTCCTATCAAACCATGGATCAGATCGTAACCCGCGCGGACGGCAGCTGAAGCATCAGAGGCATAGTAGGGATAAATATCAATTTTATAGTTTAGCTGATATTTTTCCGCCAAAGCCACAAGATGTTTTCTTAAACCGTAATGGTACGGACCGCTCGCATCTTTCGCGCAAATCGATACGGTATACTCATCCGTCGCTTGGCCGTCACCGATCGCTCCCATATCCACGGCTAAATATTCGACCGTCTCAGGGGTGATGTTGGAATTTCCGCCGAAGCCGATTTCTTCATTGTTCGAGATGAGAAAATGCGTTGTATACGGCAATGTCATCCCGCGTTCTTTGAGGATTTTTATGACATGGAGCAAAATGGCAACACTCGCTTTATCATCGAGATGGCGCGATTTCACAAAACCGCTGTCAGTTGTGACAAAACCCGGATCGAAGGAGACGAAGTCACCAACTTGAATGCCTAGTGCCTCGGTTTCTTCCTTGCTCGTTACCTTTTCGTCAATGCGCACTTCGATGTTCTCATCGCTGCGTTCCGCTTTGCCAGCGTCTCTGTATACATGTGTTGAGGTTTGATGGATTAAAATCGTCCCTGTATACGTTTTACCGGAGGCGGTTTCAATTTGGCAATACTCGCCTTCTACCATGTTCCACGGAAAGCCACCGATTTTGGTCAAGCGCAGGCGGCCATCGCTTTTAATTTCTTTAACCATCGCCCCAAGCGTATCGACATGAGCGGTCAAAAAGCGATGTTTTGTGTCATCTGTTCCGGGTATGGTCGCCAATAAGCCGCCTTTGTTGTTCCTTTTCGTTTTAATGCCCAATTCTTTTAAGTAGGTTTCTACATATTGAATGGCCTTGCCGGCATTTCCCGATGGACTCGGAATGTTCACTAAGTCGCGAATGATTTGGATGATTTCGGAACCGCAAACCACATGTGTCATCTTGTGACCTCCCTTTTCAACTATGTAAAAATCAAGACAATCTTTATTATAAAGGCCATTCGAAAAACTTTAAACCTTTTAGAGAGAAAACTTAGTTCTGCAAAAGAAAAAATGGCTCGGCGAAGACTTTTGGGCATAGGCAGAGCCTTTATTACCCTTCGGCTGACCCGAAAATGTAGACAGAGCCTAAAAGCCCTTATGCTGGGCTGAGAAACCACCTACTTTCTGACCAACACAAAAAAACGCCGGCAACATGCCGACGTTTATTTTTCCTCAAGGACGCGTTGGTCTTTCGTGATGGCTTCCGTGACCCGTTCTGAGATCGTCTTTGAAATATATTGCAGCAAATCGTTGACCTCT
>Ga0310828_1000913_pt1 | contig 22135 bp, 17 predicted proteins | sample WT_ome_3_FD_202242 | JGI IMG/M metagenome (GOLD analysis project Ga0310828, IMG submission 202242) | Sorghum-adapted microbial communities enriched on wild type (WT) sorghum from Joint BioEnergy Institute, Emeryville, California, United... ... | reverse complement strand
TGCTCACGCTCGTCGGCGGGCCCGGCCAGCACGCTGCCGTCCGGGGAGATCACGGACGACCCACCCGTCTGGGCCGGGTCGGCCAAGAACCGGTCGTCGTCCTCGTTCGCGCGCAGCAGCGCGCGCATCTCATCGTTCACGATGCCGATCGCGTTCAGGACGTACGCCTTGCTCATGAACGCCGCCCCACGGCCCGCGACGAGCGCCCGCTCCGCGCGGGGCATCATCGCCCGGCCGGGAAAGTCCGGCCAGCTGATGACGAGCACCTGAACGGACTCCGCGATGAGGCTGAACAGGCTCAGCGGATTCGAGCTTTCCCCGCAGATGAGGCCGCCGATCCGGCCAACCTCGGTGTCGGTGACGCGCAGCCCGCTCGCGTCACCCGGCGCGTGCACGAGACGTTCACCCACCGTCGGGGTGAGCTTGCGGTGCACGTTGAGCACGCGGCCGTCCGGCCCGAAGGTGACTTGGCTGTTGTAGAGCGTGCCCGCGTGCTCGGACGCGCGCTCGCACACGCCGATCACCACGTAACACCCGGCCGCGCGGGCCGCCGACCCGATCAGGTCGGTGATGTCCCCCGGAATCACCGGCGCCTGCTGGTGGAGCCGGGTGGCCAGCTGCCGGCTCTTCGGGCCGGTCGCGGCGTGGAAGTGGTACCACAGCGGGTGCCCAGGGATGAATCCCTCCGGGAACGCGACCAGCCTGGCACCTCCCGCGCCGGCCTCGGCGATCAACCGGCACGCCTTCTCGGCACTTCCTCGGGTGTCTAGGTACACCGGCGACGCCTGCGCGATCGCCACCCGCACCGTTCCCTGGTCCATGGCACTCCTCCTGTCCGGAGTATCGGCATCATACACAATACACTGTGTTGCCGACAGGACTCTCGCATGCGGCGGCGGTGCAGCCACACGGGAGCAGAGACGAGGAGCAGTTCTGGTGGTGCAGGCGGGCCAGGTCGCCGAGCGGGTACGCGGCCGGCGACACGTCGCCAGCGCGCTCGCCTGCACGACGGTCGGCGTACTGCCGACCGCGCTCTTCGGCGGCCTCGGGCCGCTGATCCGCGACGACCTCGGCCTGCCCGCGTGGTGGATCGGTTTCGGGGTGGCCACGGCGTTCGCGGCGGCCGCCCTCTTCTCGGTACCGGCCGGCCGGCTGGCGGACCGACTCGGGTCGCGCCGTGCCCTGGTCACCGGCACCTCGGTGAGCATGGCGTCGCTGCTCGGCATCGGCCTGCTGACCCGAAATCTGCCCGTGTTGCTGCTGTTCCTCGCCGTCGGCGGGTTGGGCAACGCGCTGATCCAGCCGGCCGCGAACCTGGCGCTCGCGCGGGGAGTCCCGGCGGGTCGGCAAGGTCTCGCGTTCGGCTTCAAACAGGCCGCCATCCCCGCGGGCACCGCGCTCGGTGGCTTCGCCGTCCCCACCGTCGGCGTGACGATGGGATGGCGCCCCGCGTTCGTCGCCGCTGCCGGGCTCGCGTTCGCGACGCTCGCCCTGCCGGCGGCGACGAGCCGCGTCGTGGCCGGCCGGCGCCGGCGTGCGTCGTTCACCATCCCGCTGTCCCTGTGGCTGATCACGGCCGGGGTCGCCCTGGGCAGCACCGCGGCGAACGCGATGGCGGCCTATCTGGTGGAGTCCGCCATCGACGCCGGCTGGCGAGCAGGCCAGGCCGGGCTGTTCCTCGGGCTGGGCAGCATGTGCGGCATGGCCAGCCGGATCGTCATCGGCTGGATCAGCGACCGGATGGCATCCGGCTGGCTGGCTCTGGTCGCCTCGCTGATGCTCGTCGGGTCCCTCGGCTTCGGATCGCTGGCGTTCCTGGGCGTTCCCGTCCTGCTCGCCACCGGTGTCGTGCTGAGCTTCGCCGCCGGTTGGGGCAACAACGGGCTCGTGCTGTACGCCGTGGTGCGGTTGCACCCGCACGCCCCCGCGGCGGCGACCGGCACCACGCAGGCGGGTTCGTTCGTCGGGCCGGTGATCGGGCCGCCGTTGTTCGGTGTCGTCGCCGCCTCGTGGTCGTACGCCGTGGGGTGGGGGATGCTGGCGGGAGCGAGTGCCCTGGGCGGGCTGCTGGTGCTGCTCGCGCGGCAGCGGGTGGCCCGCGAGCGCCTCAGCGCGTGACCGCGGCACCCTGACCCAACCGCGGCACCCTGACCGTAGCGCCGTGACCGTAGCGCCGTGACCGTAGCGCCGTGACCGTAGCGCCGTGACCGTAGCGCCGTGACCGTAGCGCCGTGACCGTAGCGCCGTGACCGCGGCACGCTGACCGCGGCGCCGTGACCGCGGCACGCTGACCGCGGCGCCCTGACCGCGGGGCGCCTCAGGGCATGACCGGAGCCGGGTGCGTCGTGGACGGCGCGGCCGGATGCGTCGTGGACAGCGCGGCCAGCAGTGCCCGGCGCAACGCTTCGAGGGCGAACGCGGCTCCCCTGGCCTGCAGTACCGACCGATCGGCAGCCGGGATGAACCTCTCCTCGGCGTGAACCGTCCCATCAGGACAGGCGACAGCCCAAGCGGCGCTGCCGATCGGGTGCTCCGCGTCGGCGTCCTCCTCGTCGAGGACCGCGATCGCGGCGACCGCGTAGTCCGCTCCGGAGCGGTTCCTGCTCGCGCTGGCCAGGCCGCCGGCGACCGCCGCGCTGACCCGCGGCGGCGAGGAGGCGTCCGAAGCTTCGGCGCCCAGCAGAGCGAACAGCTGCGCCGGCGAACCGGCGACAAAACACCCGCCCAGGTAGCTGGCCGCGGTTGGCGGTGCCGTGAGCGAGGCGGCGATGCGGCCACCGGTGAAGGTCTCCGCCGTGGTCACCGTCGCGCCGAGCCGGCGCAGCAACGACGCCACCTCGTCCTCGAGCCGTCGTTCGTCCACACTGGTCACAGCGGCGCCGAGGAGCAGCGCCGCCTCCTCGACCAGAGGGTCCGTACGCCGCCGGGCCGCAGCCGGATCGGGGCCGGTCGCGGTCACGCGGACAAGCACCTCGTCGTCGGTGGCGAGGAAGCCCAGCTCGATCCCGTGCAGCGGGTGCTCCGGCACGGCGCGCGCGGCTTCCAGCCGGTCGGACAGGGGCCGCAGGATCTGCCCGACCCCAGACTCCCCGAGGCCCGCGACATGCAGGGTACGGGTGACGGTGGCGGCGCCGCCCGAGCGGCGGACCAGGTCCGGCAGCACGACCCGGTCGGCCAGGTCGCGGTACTCCCAGGGCACACCGGGGAGCACGTGCGTGGCCACCCGCGTACCGCCCTGGCGCGGCACGCTCAGCGAGAAACCGGCCGCCGTGCCCTTGGGCGCGTGCACCTGCGAGCCGACGGGAACGTCCGCCTGGCGCAGCGCGTCCTCCGGCATGGGGCGTTCCAGGCGGCGGTACGTGGCCGCCAAGTGCTCGACCAGGTCCGGCCGGCGCTCCAGCTCGACCCCGGCCAGTTCGGCGACGACGTACCGGGTGAGGTCGTCCGCGGTCGGGCCGAGGCCACCACCCACCACCAGGACATCCGAACGGTCCGCCAGCCAGCGCAGCGCCGCCAGCATCCGGGCCCGATCGTCGCCCACCACGAGGATCGCCGAGACGGTGCAGCCGCTCTCCACCACCCGCGCGGCCAGCCAGGCGGCGTTCGTGTCGGCGACGTGGCCGGACACCAGCTCGGACCCGATCGAGCAGATCCCTACCTTCATGCGCGCTCGACGCCCTTCACCTCGCTTGCGTGACCATCAGTCGGCCAGCAGCGACGCCGGCTCGGGAACAAGCTCGACGGGCCGCCCGGTGCGCGCCGACTTGTCCATGGCCATCGTGATGAGCAGGTTCCGGTGCCCGTCCGCCGCCGTGGCGTGGTGCGTGCGCTGCCCGGTCAGCAGGCGGTTGAACCACGTCATCGTCTCCTCGCGCATCGGACCCCAGAAGCCGAGTGCGGTGTCGTCACCGTTCGGCTTGCTGCCCAGGAAGTCGACGTACCGCGGCCGCGGAGTCTCGTATCCGTTGGGGGCGTACCCGGCGGAGGCGCTCTGCGGCTGCTCGGATGCCAGGACGAGGTCGCGGTGCGTGTCCTCGATGTCGATCACACCGGTGGATCCGACGATCCCGATCTCGAGCCCGTAGACCGCCCCCGGCCAGGTGGCGGGCAACGCCCAGCTGATGTTCATGCTCCACAGTGACCCGTCGGCGAGGGTGAAGATCGCCAGAGTGCCGTCCATCGTGCCGTACTCACCGAGCACCTTGTCGTGCGACCGGGCGTAGACCTCGCGCGGCTCCTTGCCCTTGAGCCCTTCCAGCAGCCAGAGACACACGTCGAGGCTGTGCGTACCGGACACCACCATGGGGGTGAGGGTCTCCCGGCGGTCGGTCCGCAGCAGGGTGGCGATCGGCACCATCCGGTTCATGAAGGCCCGGGTCACGACCGTCGTCACGTCGCCGATCGCGCCCTCGTGAATCCGCTGTCGAGCCGTGATGAACCGGCGCCGGAACCGCTGGGTATAGCCGACGACCGCGTCGACGCCGGCCTGCTCGATGGCCGCGAGTACCCGCGCCGACTCCACCGGATCGGTGGCGAGCGGCTTCTCGATGAACAGCTGGTGCCCGTGCTCGACGCTGGCCAGGATCGGGTCGACGTGCCAGTTCTCGTCGGTGGCCACGACGACCGCGTCGACCTCCGGTCGGGCCACCAGCTCCCGGAAGCTGGTGGTGGCGTAGTCGGCCGAGACGTCGGCGGCCAACCGGTCACGGGCCTGCTCGTTGATGTCGCAGACGCCGAGCCACCCCAGGCTCGGGTGCTCACGGGCCAGTTGCGCCCGTACCCGACCGATGGTCCCGCAGCCGATGACCGCGAGCCCGAAGCTCTGCTGCGCCATGTGTGAAACCCTCTCTCGACGGCCCCAAGGGCTCGGGTGGGCCCATATCCTATACTGTCGAATCTGCCAGATCTCTCGACCCCGAGGAAGCCCTGTGACCAGAGCACGACCAGGCGGGCCGGTCATCGACATCCACTGCCACCGCGAGTGCTCCCCCGCCGCGGACCTGATGCGCCAGGCACAGATGGAGGCCGGGCGCGCCCCGTTGAGCCACGGCTCTGCCAAGACCCGGGCCGTCAACGCACGCCAGCTCGAGACGATCCGCCCGAAGATGGAGCAGTTCCAGGTCCGGCTCGCGGACATGGACGCGATGGGCGTCGACATCCAGGCGGTCGCGCCAGCGGTCTACCAGTACTTCTACTGGGCCGACGCCGAGCTGGGCGCCAGGGCCGCACGACTGATCAACGAGGAGATGGTCGAGGCGACCAGCCGGTACGCCGACCGCTTCGTCCCGCTCGGTACGGTGCCGTTGCAGGACACGGAGGCCGCGGTGCAGGAGCTGACCTACCTGGCGACCCACCTGGGGATGCGCGGCATCGAGATCGGCACCCACGTCGAGGGCGAGGAGATCTCCGCCAACCGGCTGGAGCCGTTCTGGGCCGAGGTCGAGAGGCTGGGCACCACGGTCGTGATCCACACTCAGGGCACGACACACCCGCAGCGCCTGGCCGACCACAACTTCGTCAACACCTTCGGGCACGCCTACGAGGCCACCCTGGCGCAGGCGCACCTCATCTTCGACGGCGTGATGGAACGGCACCCGGGGCTCACCATCGTCGTGGTGCACGGCGGCGGTTACCTGCCGGCCTATCCCGGACGGATGGACCACGCCTGGCGGGCCCGGGAGGACGTCCGCGAGGGGGTACCCCAGACGCCCGGCACGTACCTGCGCCGGTTCTACTTCGACACGATGGTCTTCGAGCCGAGCCAGCTGCGCTTCCTGGTCGACCGCTACGGTGCCGACCACGTGCTGCTCGGCACCGACTATCCGTACGACATGGGAGACGACGACCCGTTGGCCCTGCTCGGAGCATGCGGCCTGGAGCAGGAGCAGGTCGACCTGATCGCCGGCGGCAACGCGGTACGGCTGCTCGGATTGGGCTAGCCAAGCACGCGCCAACCCGGACGGGACCGCACACCCGAACCCCGGACGGGACCGCACACCCGAACCCCGGACGGGATGGCACGACCCGCCATCCTGGACGGGCCGCACGCCCGCCAGCCCGGCGGGACCGCACGCCCGCCAGCCCCCTGGACGCACCGCACGGGGGAGCGCCTGGACAGTCGCCACCCGCCGACCTAACCTGATGCATCATGCAATATGTCGTTTGGAGTTGACATGGCCAGTCCTACGCCGTGGTTCACCAGCCAGTGGTTCACCTCCCCCTGGAACCACGATGACGAAGTCGCCAACTACGCGTTCCCCAGCGAAGTGAAGATCCACGATGTCACGCTGCGCGACGGCGAACAGCAGGCGGGCATCGTGTTCAGTGCGGACGACAAGCTCCGGATCGCGGAGAGCCTGGCCGAGGCGGGCGTGCACCGGATCGAGGCGGGACTTCCCGCCGTGTCAGCCGAGGACGAGAAGGCCGTCAAAAGGATCGTCGACGCGAATCTTCCCGCCACCATCTACGCCTTCTCCCGGTGCATGGTCGACGACGTCAAGCGCGCCCTGGACTGCGGCGTGCAAGGCGTGATCATGGAGGTCCCGTCGAGCCGGCACCTGATCGAGCTGGGCTACCGGTGGAGCGTGGAACGCGCCATCGAACTCTCCGTGGAGTCCACGAAGTTCGCCCATGAGCACGGGTTGAAGGTCTCCTTCTTCCCCATCGATGCGACCCGGGCCTCCCTCGAGGACTATCTGGCACTCGTCCAAGCGGTCGCCGACGCCGGTCACATGGACGCGCTCGTGCTGGTCGACACGTTCGGCGTACTCGCGCCCCACGCGGTCGAGACCTTCGTCAAGGCTTCCCGCGAGCGGTTCAACGTGCCGCTGGAGACGCACTTCCACATGGACTACGGACTGGGCATCGCCAACACCCTCATCGCCGCCGCCGCGGGCGCGGAGGTGCTGCAGACGACGGTCGCGGGGATCGGCGAGCGCGCCGGGAACGTGCCGATGGAGGAGACGGTGCTCGCGCTGCGCACGCTCTACAACGTCGATTGCGGCATCGACACGACGAAGCTCACCGAGTTGGCCCGGTTCGTCGCCCGCCTGGCAGGTGTCGAGCAGCCGCCGAACCGGCCGGTGACCGGGGAGCGACTCTTCGCCGTCGAGTCGGGAATCATCGCGACGTGGGTCCGCAACGTGCGCGACGGACATCTCACCGAATGCGTGCCCTACGACCCGGCACTCGTCGGGCAGGCGCCTCCGCGCATCGTGCTGGGCAAGGGCAGCGGCATGGACAACATCATCGAGCACCTCGAGGCGATCGGAGTCGAGGCGACCGAGGAACAGCGGCTCGTGCTGCTGGAACGCGTCAAGGCCCGCTCGCTGGCAAAGCGGGACTTGCTCACTCGCGAAGAGTTCGAGGAACTGGCCCGGGACGTAATCTCCGGTTGAGCCGTGCCGGACGGGCACGGCTTCACCTGCTCGGACGTGCCGGGGTAACGGCGGTGGCGCGCGGGTCGAGGGCGAACTCCCTGTTCGGCAGGGAGTTCGCCCTCGCCATAGCGGTTGACCTGCGGGCGGGTCAGGTCAGCAGTTCACCACTTCGGTGTACGTGAGGAGGTTGATCAGTGGTGAGATGCCGAACCGGAGTTGCAGGCAGCGGCCTTCGGCGTAGGCGCGTATGGCGTCGCTGGAGGCCTTGCCGAAGATCGAAACGACCGCGGTCCGGCAGAGCGCCGCGTACTGGCCCAAGCCCGAGCACAGCTCAGTGGCCAAGGCGCCCGCGGTAGCCGCGCCAGAGGCGACCCGGTAGGCGTTGATTGTCTCCTGCCGGTTGTACTTGACACAGATCGCCGGGTACCAACCGCCGACCAGGCAGCCCGATATCGAAGGGTCGGCGACGATCGGGTAGACGGCACCGGCGCCAGGCGTGACGATCTGGATGAGCGCGTTCCCATCCACCTCGTACCTCGTCGCCACCGAGTGCCCAGCGGCGTCAACTGCCCACGGCGCGGCGATGCTCGCCAGAGCCAGTTCAGGGCTGCCGGCGCGCCGCTGAACCAGGCTGACGCTGCCGTCCGCCTCCAGCCGCGGCCCGACCCCGTCCGGAAGCGTCAGTTCGTACCGCAGCGTGTGCGACGCCTTTCCGGAGTTGAGTACGGAGGAGATCCGTACCCCGTTCGGAAGGGCGTCCACGACGAAGGTGGTCGCCTTGTCGGCCACCACCAGGTCGCCGGCGACCACGCTCGACGCCGGTGCGGTCCGCGCCACCGGCAGGCCGATCTTCGCGCGGAGTCCACCGAGCGCGATCGTGCCTGCGGCAACGGTGACGTCTCCCAGCGACGTGCTGGCCTTCATGGCGCCGGATGCCTTCCGGAAGTCCGACGTCGCGCTGTCGCCGCGCCCGGCACCGATCGCTGCCGCCGCGGCATCCACCGACCTCACCGCGTCGGTCAGCGGCTCAGCCGCGTTGGCCGGCGCCGCAGCCGCGAACAGCGCCACGACCGTGGTCGCCAGCGCGGAGACCATGCCGGCCCGGCTTGTGCGGTTTCCCAAACTCACTCTGCCTCCTGATCAATACGACAAGGGTCACGCCTTTTGGGCAGCCGGCATCGTCGCGGCGGCTCGCCCGGGCTGACCCCTAACAGGCTGGCACCCGCCGTCCTCGGTTCGTCCTTGACGCAGCCTTGCCCAGGGAGGGTCTGCCGGCTGAGCGATGTCCACAGCGGACTGTGCGGTGACCTGGGTACGCGCCGAAGACCAGGCGCACGCCGCCGGTCGTGAGAACCATCCGCGGTACCTGGCAGCTGGCGGGTAGTGGCAGGCCGAGAAGTTCCGGGGCCGCCCGGAACAAACGGCGCGGTTGAGTCAACGGGGCGGTCGGTTCACCGGCTCCGCGACGGCAGCCGGCAGGACCGGGCGTGATGAGTCCGCCGGCGCCGGCGGTCCGGCCGTGCCGAGTGCACCGACACAGCGGACCCTTACCCGGGCACCGTCCACTTCTGGTTGGCGCCGCCGGTGCATTGCCAGATCTGCAGCGGCGTACCGTTGGCGGAGCTGACGTTGGTGGCGTCGAGGCACTTGTTGGCCTGCGGGTTCACCAGATCCCTGGCCGCGGTGGCCTGCCAGCGCTGAGCGCCGGTGCCGTTGCAGTCCCACAGCTGCACCCGGGCACCGTTCGCCGTCGAGCCGCCACTGACGTCGAGGCATTTACCGAGCGCGCGGACGCTTCCGTCGGCCGCCATCGTCCAGCGCTGGGCAGCGGTGCCGTTGCAGTCCCACAGCTGCACCTGGGTGCCGTTGGCGGTGTTCGCCCCGGCGACGTCGACGCACTTGCCGCCAAAGCCGGTGATCGGGCCGGTCGCGCCGGTGCCACCGCCACCGTCGCTGGTGTACGCGTACACCCGGACATAGTCGACGGTCAGCGTCTGCGGGAAGACCGTGGAGGCGTTGGGTGAGCCCGGCCAGTTCCCACCAACCGCGACGTTCATGATGAGGAAGAACGGGTGGTCGAAGACCCAGCGGTTGCCGCCGATATCGGCCGGCGTCTTGCGGGAGTACTGGATGCCGTCGACATACCAGGTGATGGCGTTCGGTTCCCAGTCCACTGTGAAGGTATGGAACGCGTCGGCGAAGGCCTGGCCACCAGGCAGCGTGTACCCGGCGCCGACCCCGCCACCACCGGAGTAGCCCGGGCCGTGTAGCGTACCGTGCACAGTGGAGGGTTCGAACCCCACGTTCTCCATGATGTCGATCTCGCCACTCGTCGGCCAGCCGACGCTGCCGATGTTGTTCCCGAGCATCCAGAACGCGGGCCACAGGCCCTGGCCACGCGGGAGCTTCATGCGCGCCTCGAAGCGGCCGTAGGTCTGCGTGAACGTCGCGGCGGTGAGCAGGCGGGCGGAGGTGTACTGGCACGGGCCGTACCAGCAGCTGTACCCGGCCGGGTTCTCCCGCCTGGCGGTGATGACGAGGTTGCCGGCGCCGTCGTGTGCCGCGTTGGAGGTGCTGTTGGTGTAGTACTCCAGCTCGTTGTTACCCCATCCACCGCCACCGATGTCATAGCGCCACCTGCTGGAATTCGGCGGCGTCCCGGCAGCCCCGTTGAACTCGTCAGACCAGGTGAGCTGGCCTATCGCGGCACTGGCCGGCGGCGTGGCTGACCCGGTCACCGAGTAGCCCGTGGCGGCGACAAGAACGGCTGCGGCTACGGCCAGGACGCGTCGGCGTCGAGGGTACGGCGTCAGCATGGCCCTTCTCCGATCTTGAGCAGATCTGTGAGAGAGCGCTCTCTCGGATCCAGGCAGTATGGCGCTCGGGAAATACCGGCGTCAATACCAGGTGGTGGAGCAGCCACATCGTGGGCGGTCAAACGGGGGCAAAGATAGCACTACGTAGTGTCAGTACATCAGCGTGATCGACACCAGTCCCCGATGCTGCCCAGGACGTCAACGGAACCTCTCCCCCTCATCACGGGCGTAAAACACCGAAGCCAGTAAGAAGGCACCAGCGCCCCAGGCTGCGGCGGCCGCGGCGGCAGGTAGTGCGGTATGCCATCTCCCCGCGGCGATCGCGATGCTGAGTTCGTGGACCGCCGGTAGGGGAAGAATATGTTCGACGCTAATCCATAGGTTCGGCCGGCGACCGGCCGACCACAGACCCCCCGACCATGCGTTGAACAGGTACCAGGTCGTGACGACGGCGGGCACCGTCCTGGGATGCAGTGCTGCCCCGAGAAAGGCGCCCATCGGGGCGAAGACGGCGGCGCAGATCGGCACTGCCGCGACCACCGTCAGGATCGTGGTCACATCATAGGTCAACCCGAACCGCACTGCCCCGGACCAGACAACCACCATCGACGAGAAGGCTGCCAAGAGCAGCACCAGCAGGAGTCTCGCGACGAACCGCACCCACATCGACGTGGGAAGAGATCGCACGAACGCGTACCAGGGCTCGATGCGTTCGAACGAAGTCAAGCTGCTGAAATGATAGAGCGTCACGGCGATGACCGCGAGGATCACGAATCCCACAGTGGCCTGTCTGCGCTGGTCGGCGGCGGCGAAGTTGGCCAGCATCAAATAGTAGAACGCAGTCAACGCGATATAGAACATCGAGGAGTGCCAGTACCGTAGGGTGTCGACAACTTCGACCCTTACGAAGCCACGGATCTGTCGCCAGCTACCCATCGCGACCCCCATCGAGCGCCAGGCAGACCTCCTCTGTGGTGGGTTTCCGCCGCACCACGCCACCGCCGGGGGTGAGCCGCTTCAGCACGGCCTCGGGCTGCCGGGTGAGGAGGACGGTCTGGCCTTCAGCGTGCACCACGTAGGACACCTCGGGCATCGAGACGTCCAACCGACCAGGGATCACGAGCGCTACCACACCTGCGGTATGCGCGAGCGCTGATACGCTGCTGTCGGCTCGAAGCCCACCGTCCACAAGCACCAGCACCCGATCCGCGAGCCTCGCCACCTCCCGGAAGTCGTGGGAGGCGAGCAACAGCGTCCCGCCATCGCGGCAAAACTCGTCCACCAGCTCCCAAACGGCCAGCCGGGTAGCGGAGTCGAGGCTGGCGGTCGGCTCGTCGAGCACCAGCAATCGTGGCTGGCCGATCAATGCGAGCAGGAGGGTGAGCCGCCGCAACTGGCCCACCGACAGTCCGCCGGCCTGATCGGAGAGCACTTTCGTGAGCCCCAGGCGGTTGACGAGCCTGACCGGCTCCGGCGCACCCTTGATGTCGCACACGAACCGAATCAACTCCCGTACCTTCAGCCGGCGGCGCAGCGAGCTGGCCTGGGGCGCATATCCAACCTGCTGCCTGGCGCTCGCTCGGTCGGGCGAGAGCCCGAACAGGCGGCACCGCCCTTGGGTCGGCCGGGCGAGACCGAGAGCAAGTCGCAACAGCGTGGTCTTGCCGGCGCCGTTGCGGCCGAGCACAGCAACCCGCTCGCCGGTCCCGATACGGAAGGTCAGGTCTCTGACGGCCAAACGGCTGCCGTACACCTTGCTGACCGCGTGGAACTCCAGGGGCGTCACCGCGGAATCTCCCCCTGTACTGGCTGAGCCGGCTCTGGTTGTCGAGTCCGTCCAACCACGATTGACGCGAGGGTGAAGTTGTACAGCGCATGAGCGATGACCGCACCCGGAAGGCCCCCGAACAGGTAGCTGACCGCGAACGCGGCGCCGTTCACCGTGTTTGACAGGATTCCGCGAAGACCTTGGCGAGCGTGCCAGACGCCGAATCCGACACTGGAGAATGCGAGCGCGGCCGGCAAGCCAAACGCTGGAGCGATGGCTGCCATCACACAGGCTCGCCACACGGCCTCTTCCACCGCCGCCCGTGCGGCGAGCCATGTCCAGCCCGTCACCCGCCGCCGCAGCCCCGCGCGGAGCATCCGTAGCCGGGCGGACATTCGGTGTGGTTGCCAACCGTCCTGACACCCGGCGGCGGCCACCCGGACACCGCACCGCCGGTCTCTCCGTCACGGCCAGGTGCACCCCCTGCGGCACCCGTGGCATCCTCCAGATGGAGGCCACATCATGAACCAGCCCGCGACCGTCACGCCACGTCCGCCGGCCCCACGACGCCGCGTGCTGCGCCGGTTCATCCCACCCCAGCACGGCGCCTGGGCCATGCTCCTCGTGCCCTGGCTCACCGGCGTCCTCACCGCCGGATTCCGCTGGCTGCACCTGCCGCTGCTCGGCGCCTGGCTGGCCGGCTACCTGCTCAGCTACTACCTGCTCCAGGCGATCAAGACCCGCCGGCCGGGCCGCGTCCGCGCCCAGCTGTGGGCGTACGCCACCCCGACCCTCCTGCTCGGCGGGCCCGTCCTCGCGCTACGACCACAACTGTTGTGGTACGCCCCCGCCTACGCGTTCCTGCTCGCCGTCAACGTCGCCTACGCGGCCCGCCGCGACGAACGGGCCGTGCTCAACGACCTCGCCTCGGTCGCGCAGAGCTGCCTCATGGTCCTCGTCTGCGCCACCGTCGCCGACGTGCCTCCCGACGACGTCGTGAGCGGGTTCCTAGCGGTGACCGCGTACTTCGTCGGCACCGTCCCCTATGTGAAGACCATGATCCGCGAACGCGGCAGCACCGGCTACTACCGCGCTTCGGTCGCGTACCACCTGATCATCTTCGCCGTGTCGGCGTGGCTTCGAGCGCCCGTCGCCATCCTGTTCGCCCTGCTGCTCGCCCGCGCCTACGCCTTCCCGAAAACGCGGCTGACCCCGAAACACGTCGGGATGGTCGAGATCCTCGCGTGCGTACTCCTGGTCGTCGCGGTCACGGTCGGCTGATGTCCCGACCGCTGCTGACCATGCTGCCGGTGCCGAGCCAGGCGGCCGCCGGGCAACCACCCGGGTGACCCGCGCGGCCCACCGACGTGTGGGCCGCGCGGGTCCCGGCGTCATTGATACGTCGCGAGCGGCTCCAGCTCCCTGGCCAGTGCGTCGATGCCGTCGGGCGTGCCGGCCGCGATGATCGTGTCGCCATCCTCCAGGAGCGTGTGTGGGGCAGGCCAATTGACCACCCGGCCGTCGCGGACCAGGGCGAGCACCCGGGCCGCCGGGGTGTCGAGCGCGCCCACCCGCCGTCCAGCGGCCGGGGAGCCAGCCAGCACCGCCAGGCGGACCAGGCGTGGCTCGTCCGCGGCGGGGTCGAGGTTGTCGACGGTGAGTGCGGGGTGGAGCAGTTCGACGAGGTGGTGCGCCTCGTCGGGGTCGAGGGTGGCGGCCTGGTGCACCTCCTGCGGGTCGTCGTCGCGGTAGAGGGCCAGCGTGCGAAGGCCGTCGCGGCGCTGGATCACGCCGATCCGTTGCCCGGCCCGGGTGGTGAAGGCGAGCAGGGTCCCGATGCCGGGGAGAGCCTGCCGGTCGATCCGCATCGCCTGCCTCCTTTGTAGACGGTGTTGGGAGCGGGTCAGAAGTACCGCAGCCACACGTAGGCCCACGCGGTCGTCACGGTGACCAGGGTGGTGACGATGCCGTACCTGGTGAACTGCCAGAAGCTGATCGGCTGGCCGTTTTGCGCGGCGACGCCGAGCACCACGACGTTGGCGCTGGCCGCCACGGCGGTACCGTTGCCGCCCAGGTCGGCGCCGAGCGCGAACGCCCACCACAGCGCCTGCCCGGTACCGGCATCGGGCGCTGGTGCCACCAGCTCCTCGACGACGGGTGCCATGGTCGCGACGTACGGGATGTTGTCGAAGAACGCGCCGAGACCGGCCGAGCCGAAGATGAGCGCCGAGGCGGCGAGGAAGTAGTTGTCGCCGACCGCGCCGACGGCCCATTCGCCGATCCGGTCGATGACGCCGGTCTCCACCAGGCCGCCCACCATCACGAACAGGCCCATGAAGAACACCAGCGTGCTCCACTCCACCTCGGCCAGGTACTCCGACGCCTTGACGCCGGAGACCAGCACCATCAGCCCGGCGCCGAGCAGCGCGATGACCGAGGGCTCCAGGTGCAGCACGTGGTGCAGGGCGAAGCCGACCATCACCAGCGCGAGTACGACCAGGCAGCGGGCGAGCAGCGCCGGGTCCTTGATCTCATCCCGACCGTTGAGGCGCATGACCGCCTCCGCCCGGTCCGGATGGTGCACGAAGGCGCGGCGGAACATCACCCGAGCCATCAGCACGAAGAGCACGAAGAGCACGACCACGATCGGCGTCATGTGCAGGATGAAGTCGTTGAAGGACAGCCCCGCACGCCTGCCGATGATGATGTTGGGCGGGTCGCCGATGAGCGTGGCCGCGCCGCCGATGTTGGAGGCGAGGGCCTCTGCGATGAGGTACGGCGCGGCGGCCAGGTCCAGCTTCTGGCAGATCGCCATGGTCACCGGCGCCACCAGCATCACCGTGGTGACGTTGTCCAGGAACGGCGACGCCACTGCGGTGATGATCATCAGGAGTACGAACAGCCGGTATGGCCGCCCGCGTGACCGCTTGCCGGCCCAGATGCCGAGGAACTCGAAGACCCCGGTCTGCTTGATCACCCCGACGATGATCATCATGCCGAGCAGCAGGAAGATGACACCCCAGTCGATGCCGGCGTGCTCGCTGTAGAACACGTCGTCGCCGGGGACCAGTCGCAGCGCGACCATCAGCCCGGCGGCGCCGAGCACTACCGCGACCCGGTGCACCCGCTCGGTGGCGATGAGGAAGAACGCCACCGAGAAGATGACGACGGCGAGGATGGCGCCCAGTCCGTTCACCGGCGACCCCCGGGCGGACCGTGCTCTGTCGCGTTGCCGTAGACCAGATGCCTGTCGCATCCGGACGCGTGTCCATGCCGGAAAAGATTCATGTTTCAAGCTCATCGGTGTTCCGGCCGAGCGGACATTGGTGACAGCACCCAAATCCGCCCCCGCGGACCACGCAAAATGCGCGTGCTCAACCGGTGTCGATGAGGTGTGCGGCGGCGGCCGCCAGGAGGAGCCCGGCCGCGAGCAGCAGCCCGCGCCCCGAGCCGATCCCGGCGGCGAGCACCGCGATCGCGACCAGCATCAGCAGCCAACCCGCCATCCGCCGGCGGCGGTCGGCGGGCGGGCTCCGGCGGGTTCGGTCGTCGCGGTGGGTCAACGTCTCCCCCAGGGTCGGGTCGTCTCCCAGGGTCGGCCGTGACACCGGCGGCCACCATCGGTACTACCAGGCAAAACCCATAGCCAGATACGGTCGAGTGGGTCGGCGTTGTGGGTGCCGCCACGGATGGACACCCGCCGGCCGGCACCGGCACGCTGGATTGGGCGAGTGCCCACGCGGCGCGGCGTAGGACAGCGGAACCGGACACGGACGACGGTGAGGAGGGTCGCGAATGTCGCTGTTCTGGCGGATCTTCCTGCTGAACGCGGCCGTGCTGACCGTCGCCGTGACGGTGGTGCTCTTCGGGCCGGTCACGGTCTCCACGCCGGTGCTGTTCACCGAGGCGGTCATCCTCTTCGCCGGCCTCGTCGCGATGCTGCTCGCGAACGCGGTGCTGCTGCGGGTCGGGTTGGCCCCGTTGCAGCGCCTCACCCGCGCGATGGCGACCATCGACCTGCTTCGCCCCGGCCCGCGCCCCGCGGTCACCGGGCACGCCGGAATCGCCGAGCTGATCCGCACCTTCAACGCCATGCTCGACCGGTTGGAGGCCGAACGCGCCGCCAGCACCGCCCAGGCGCTCTCTGCGCAGGAGGCCGAGCGCAGCCGGATCGCGCAGGAGCTGCACGACGAGGTGGGGCAGACGCTGACCGCGGTCATCCTGGAGCTGAAGCGCGTCGCCGACCAGGCGCCCGAGCCGCTGCGCGGCCAGCTGCACCAGGTGCAGGAGACCACCCGCGACGGGCTGGACGAGATCCGCCGCATCGCCCGGCGACTGCGCCCCGGCCTGCTCGAGGAGCTTGGTCTGGTCAGCGCGCTGCGCGCCCTGGCCGGGGAGATCGCTGAGCACAGCGGTATAGCCGTGCGGCACCAGTTCGAGGGCGACCTGACCGGTATCGACGAAAAGGCCGAGCTGGTCATCTACCGGGTCGCCCAGGAGGCGGTGACCAACACCGCACGCCACGCCCGGGCTACTCGCCTCGATCTCACGCTGCGCCGCACCCCAGGCGGGGTCGAGCTTTGCGTGCGTGACGATGGCCGAGGGCTCAACGGCGCGGCCGAGGGCGCCGGCATCCGAGGCATGCGCGAGCGGGCACTACTCGTCGGTGCCGCGCTCACCCTCGGCCCGGGCCCGGAGGGTGGCACCGAGGTACGGCTGCGACTGCCGGACGGGGACGGGAGTAAGTGATGCCGGAGACGACGCGGATCCTGCTGGCGGACGACCACGCCCTGGTACGCCGGGGCGTGCGGCTCATCCTCGACGGGGAGCCGGACCTGTCCGTGGTGGCCGAGGCCGGCGACGGCGCCGAAGCCATCGAGATGGCGCGGGCGAACGAACCAGACCTCGCCATCCTCGACATCGCCATGCCCCGCCTGACCGGGCTACAGGCGGCTCGCGAACTGTCCCGCATCCAGCCGAAGCTGCGCATCCTGATCCTGACCATGTACGACAACGAGCAGTTCTTCTTCGAAGCGCTGCGGGCCGGTGCCAGTGGGTACGTGCTCAAGTCCGTCGCCGACCGCGACCTGGTACAGGCGTGTCACGCCGCCATGCGGGACGAGCCGTTTCTCTACCCGGGCGCGGTCAACGCCCTCATCCGCAACTACCTGGACCGTGTCCGCCAGGGCGAGTCGGTGCCGGCCAAGGCGATCACCGACCGGGAGGAGGAGGTGCTCAAGCTCGTCGCCGAGGGCCACTCCTCCAAGCAGATCGCCGACATCCTGTACATCAGCGTCAAGACGGTGGAACGCCACCGCGCCAACATGCTCCAGAAGCTCGGTCTCAAGGACCGTCTGGAGCTGACCCGGTACGCCATCCGCGCCGGCCTCATCGAGCCGTAGCTGGGGTAGTGGCCACGGCCGCCCCGCGCGGGCGGCTGCCGGCACCGCTGTTCGTCCGCGCGGCACTGGTCCGGTACCGCGGCTGAAATCGGCCGCCGTCGACCTCGGCCGGCTCTGGCCCGGAACGGCGACTGAAATCAGCCGCCGTCAACCTCGGCCGGCTCTGGTCCACGCCCGGTGGGCGGGTGGATCCCGAAGCGCTTCAGCTTTCGGTAAATGGTTGCCCGGGAGATGCCCAGATCCTGCGCGGCCGCCTCCCGGTCCCACGCCGCGTCGCGCAGCGCGGTCAGCAGCGCCTGCCGCTCCAGCCGCTCCAGCTTGGTCAGGTGTCGCTGGCCGGCGGCGGCCAGTTCGTCGGGCAGGTCGTCCACGGTGATGTCGCCCGCCAACGAGCGCACCAGCGCGGTGGCCACCACCTGGCGAAGCTGGCGGATGTTGCCGGGCCAGTCGCCAGCGGTCAGGGCCGCCAGCGCCTGCGGGGTGCATCGCGGCCGGGGCGCCCGCGGACGTAGCTCCGCGATGATCTCAGTGACCAGGGCAGGGATATCGGCGAGCCGCTCGCGAAGCGGTGGCACCGGCAGAGCCACGGTGAACCGCTCCAGCAGGGCGGCCAGGTCCGCGCGCTCGCCGGCTCGATCGGTTGCGGTCGCGGCCAGCCGGGCCCGCGGGGCCTCCAGCAGCCCCGTGGTCGGGGTCACCACCACCGGGGGCAGGTCGTCGAGATGGCGTACGACAACGGTGGCGGACGGATCCGCCAACGCCGCACGCAGTTGTCCGATCCATTCCTGGGGTCGCTGTGCGCTGGTCGCCGCGTCCAGGACGCACAGCGGCCCGCCCGAGCCGGCCTGGTCGTGGAGGCGACGGACCAGCACCATCTTGCCGGTGCCCCGCTCGCCGTACAGCAACAACGGCAGCCGCGCGGCGTACGCCTGCGCGAGCTGCTCCAGCAGGCGCTCCGACGGCGAAACTCGCGGTGCGCGCCGGGCCGGGGACAGCGGCGCAGAACCAGTCGCGGACGCCGCCGGTGCGCGGGCCGCGGACGGCGGTGCGGAACAGATCGCGGACGCCGCCAGTGCGCGGGCGGCGGGCAGCGCGGCGGCGCGGCTAGCGGGCAGCGAGGCCGCGCGGGCGGCGGGCGACGACGCGGGCCGGGCCGCGGGCGCCGCCGGTGCGCGGGTCGCGGCGGACGGGGTGAGGACCACCACGGCGGCGCGGTGGCGCGATCGACCAACCGGCCGGCACTGGGCGTGGACCACCAGGTCAGGGCCGAGGCGCAGCTCGACGGTGCGCTCCCGGCCGCCCGCGGCGGCGTCACACGCCCAGTGCCGCAACCGCTCGACGTCGACGCCGTGAAGCAGCGCCCTGGCCGCGGCGTTCGCCATGAACAGATCCGGGCTCAGCGCCACGACCGCCTTCGGACCGCGCCTGGACGCCCGCAGGAACTCATCGAGCAGCTCCTGCTCGGGCACCGGGGCCGTGGCGCGCAGCCGCGCCTCGATCGAGTGGGCGAGTTCGGTCACGAACGGCAGGAGCAGCCCGTTGGTGAACTCGTATCGGCAGTTCAGGTTCAGCAGGCCGACCAGCCGCCCGGTCAATGGATCGCGCACCGGCGCACCGGCCGTCGTGGCCTGGCTCTCGTACGCCCGGAAATGCTCGCTGCCGGCGACAATGAACGGCCGCCGCTCCTCGACCGCGGTGCCCAGGCCGTTGGTGCCCACGACGTCCTCGGCGAACCAGGCGCCCGGAAACGCGCCCCGGGCCTCCAGCTGCGGGGTCAGCGCCGGGGCGCCGACCACGTACCAGATCAGCCGGCACTCGCGGTCGGTGAGGAACGCCCATACCCGCATCCCGGCGACCTGGTCGGCGAGGCGGTCCATGACCGGCCGTGCCGCCCGCAGGAGCCGGTCCGGTGGCGCGGCACTCTCGTCACGGGGCAGGTCTGTGCTGGCCGCGTCGACACCGCTGAGCAGCGATCGGCGCCAGGACATGACGATCTCGCGGCGGACCCCACACGTCCGGGCGGGAAGCTGGTCCGGGTCGCCGGCCGCGAGGTAGCGCTCCTTGACCTCAAGCGTCCGCCGCCACGCCGCGGGGCCGCGGATGGGAGCGGTGCGAACGGCATCGGGCACCGGCGTCCTCCTGCCCTGGGGACCTCCCGTGACCCCGCGGGCCGGCGCCACCGTGGCACCGGCGGCGAGGTGCACACGCCGCCACCATAGGCATGCCGGACCGGCAGTGGAAAGGGGCGACCGAGTCCGCGGCACCGTGCGGCGTGCCCGGCAGCACCGTGCGGAGTGCCCAGCGGCACCGGGCGGCGTGCCCAGCGGCGACGCGCCGGCAGTCGGTGCGCGACCGCCAACGCCCGGCGGCGGCGCGCCCGTCAGTGGTCGCCGACGGTGGCGGCCGCCGCGAAGCCTTCGTACAGGTGGCTGCGGAAGAACAGCGCCGGGGCCTTGGCCGCCGGGTCGTGCCGCACACCGACGACCTGGCCGATGAGCACCACGTGCGTGTCCCGGGGGATGGTGTCGACCAGCCGGCACTCGAGATTGGACAGCGCACCGTCGAACAGCGGGACGCCGGCCACCCCCCGGCGTACCGTGGCCCGCACCAGCCGGAACTTGTCCTGGTGCTTGGTGGCGAACAGCCGGGCGAGCGGAACCTGGTCGGCGGAGAGCACGTTCACGGCGAACACGCGTGCCTTCCGGATGGCTCGCCAGGTGTTGGAGGTGTGTGCCAGGCAGACGATCACCTGCGGCGGTTCCAGCGTGAGCGCCGTGAAGGCGTTCACCGTGACGCCGAAGTCCGCGTCCGGCGTCGAGGTCGTCACCACGGACACCCCGGTGGCGAACTGCGCGCAGGCGGCCCGGAAGGCCTCCGCGTGTACGCCCGCGCCGGTCGCCATCAGCCCTTCCGTCATGGCCGTGGGTCGCGGTCGCGGTGCGGAGCCGACGCCTGCCCGATGCCGCTCACCGTGCCGGTCACTCCGGCGGCGCGACCTGCCAGCCGACTCACCGCTCACCTCTCAGCTCGCCCCGGCGCCGGCCCGCGGGATGACCGGCAGGGTGATGTACGAGGGATGGTCGCGGTCATGGCAGATGGTCTGCTCGGCAACGACGAAGTCGTCTTCGGTGGCGGTCGCCGCGGGCGCGCCGTTGCCGGGATTGCGGTCGAAGCAGGGGAAGTTGGCGCTGGCGATGTCGACCCGCAGCCGGTGGCCGGCCTTGAAGACCTGGCTGGTGGCGATGAGGTCGATTGTGTACTCGTAAACCTCCCCTGGGGTGATCGGCTCCGCCCGGTCGCCGCCGCGGCGGAAGCGCGCCCGGACGATGCCGTCCAGCACGCACAGCGCGCGGCCGTCCGGCCAGACGTCGACGAGCTTGGCGGTGAAGTCGGTGTCCGCCGCGGAGGTGGCCGCGTGCAGCGTCACGCTCACCGGTCCGGTCACCTCGAGGTCCTCTGCCAGCACCTCGCTGGTGAACGACAGGACGTCCGAGCGCGCCTCGACCGGACGCTGGTCCCGCGGCCCGGCCAGCCACGAGACACTGCCGCCGCCCGGCCCGCCGAAGAGCACCGTCGAACCGCCCACAGTGGGCACCGGGTCGCGCGGGTCGTGGGTGTAGTGCGAGGGCGCCGCCTCGGCCGGCGGCGGCTCGGGCGAGAGGGAACCGCCGGCGTGCAGGTACCATCGGGTCCACCGGGTGCGCGCGAGCGGCCACTCGTTCTCGTCTCGCCAGACGTTGTCGCCCATCACGAACAGCCGTACCGGTGGTCCGGGAAGGTCCTCTTCGGACGGTTGAACGGCGCGGCGCAGGAAGTCGAGCTGTACCCGTTCGAGCTGGATCGCCGCGTCCGAAGCCGCCGACCCGAAGTGCACCTCACCCACGACCCCGGTCCGGTCGGTGTGCGTCCACGGTCCGATGATCAGGCGCTGGTTGCGCCGGGCGTACTCGGTCGCCGCGTGCCGGGACAGGGTGGTGAAGTTGTCCAGCGTGCCGCCCAGGAACAGGTCGAACCACCCGCCCACATGCAGGGCCGGCGCGGCGACGCGGTCGCGCGCGCCTCGGTAGCTCAGCCCGGCCCAGTAGCCGTCCCGCTCCTCATGGTCGAGCCAGTCCCGCCAGCTGCGCAGGATGCGGCCGACCGGCGCGTCCCGCAGGGGCAGCCGGGCGTAGCCGGCCGCCGGGTCTGCCATCAGCCCCAGCACCGCCGGCATCTCCCCGGACACGTCCTGCCCGGCCGCCGCCCGATAGGCCAGCTGCTGCACGCACTTCATGGTGTGCCAGCCCAGCGCCTGGCCGAGCTGGAACGCGCCCTGCCGGTAGGCCAGCCCCCAGTGGTAGTCGGCCGGGGTCACCACCGCCACCAGAGCCCGCAGTGCCGCCGGCGCCTGGGTGGCCGCCGCGAACTGCACCATCCCCAGGTAGGACGGCCCGTACATGGCCACGCTGCCATCGGACCACGGCTGTCTTGCGCACCACTCGATGGTGTCGAACCCGTCGGCCGCCTCATGCTCGAACGTCACGAACTCCCCGTCGGAGGTGCCCGTGCCGCGGCAGTGCTGCAGCACCACGGCGAACCCGGCGTCGACCGCGGGGATCACCGGGATGGTGCCGCGCATCAACTGCTCGCCGTACGGAGTCCGAATCAGCAGCACCGGGAACGGGCCACCCTCTGCCGCGCGATAGATGTCGGCCCGCAACTGCGTCCCGTCGCGCATCTCGATCGGCGTGTTGTGCTCCACCACCACCGCGACGGCTGGTACGTCGAGCT
>Ga0310828_1000907_pt1 | contig 22188 bp, 22 predicted proteins | sample WT_ome_3_FD_202242 | JGI IMG/M metagenome (GOLD analysis project Ga0310828, IMG submission 202242) | Sorghum-adapted microbial communities enriched on wild type (WT) sorghum from Joint BioEnergy Institute, Emeryville, California, United... ... | reverse complement strand
ACAATGCAGCCAAAACCGCATTGACAACAAATGTTTTCAGTTTCATTATAATCGCTCCTTAGTTTTTTTACGTGGGATGGTTTCGAACCACGGCCAAGATCTTGCTTGTATGGACTCTTGGCTTATCAAAAACCAAAACTTTGAACATCGCTTGATAATGATGAATGGCCTTTCCTTCCTCTCGTTTTCTCAACCCCCTTATCATGCATGTGAACATTTAGATCCGTGGTGGCATACCTATATATAATAGCACGTTTCCCCAGTTTGGAAATAAAAAAACAGGTCGCTTTGAAGCTGTTTTGTTTACTATTTTTATAAAAATGGAACGTTACTTGAGCAACTTCCTTAAATGTATGGTTTTGGAATGGACAGAAAATGAAAGATTTTTCCACATATATTTTTTCGAAGTGTATTGAAGATAAAGACATTTGAATATATAATGTAACATATGTAATGGTAATGTAATAGTTAGGTATAATTTGTTAAAAAATATGGGAGAAGTGGCGTGGATGCGGAAACGCGGTTGGCATTTTCGAAGGATGGGGAGCGGATTTTTACTTTTATCATTGGCAATAATCGTTTCCATAACTTTGAATCTTAAATTCTTTAATAGTAGTGCTATCGCTCAAGCATCGATTTTGAATGATGATCTCGACGGCAATGATGAAGTCTATATGCTCATTTGGGAAGAAAAGAAAGAAAAGATGCTCAACACACTTATTCAGCAATATTACAAAGAACACCCACAAAAAGTTTTGGTTACAGGTAAAAAGGGAAACCTGGAGCGTCATAACAAAGGAAAGTCTGAAACAAAGAAACCAAAGAAGGCACCAAAAGTTCAAACGCCCTCACTTCAAGGCCCACAGGGAAATCATGTCGTCTATTTGACCATTGATGATGGCCCCTCGACGGCTACTGCGAAAATCGATCAGATCCTCACTCAATACCACGTTCCAGCGACATTCTTTTTACTTGAACCGAACATGAAAAAATATCCGAACGTTTTGAAAGACTTAGCGAAAAAAGGATTTCGTTTAGGACTACATGGTGTGACGCATGATAAAAATAAATTTTATCATTCAAGGGAAACCGTCGTGGCGGAAATGAAAACAGCACAGAAAACCTTACAGCAAATAACCGGTATTAAAACCGTGTTAATTCGTGTGCCTTACGGAAGTGTTCCCTATATGACGCCGGATTATCGAAAAGCAGAGGCAGAGGCCGGGTTCATTATGTGGGATTGGAATATTGACAGCCGTGATTGGGCTTTTAACGATGCACGATATGTTTCATATACATTAAAGCAGGTCGATCAATTTCGTCATAAAAAGGAAAGCCCGGTCATTTTAATCCATGATAAACCAGAGACGGCAAAGTATCTAGCAAGTTTGTTAGAAGCTTTAAAAGCCCGCCATTATGAATTCAAGACGATTGACCCGAACCTTCAACCGCTGCAATTCCGTTGGCATTAAACAAACAAGGATGGTCTGTTATGACTGTCCTTGTCTTGTTTTTTTTCTTATAATGAAAATCAAGGCGGTTTAACGAACGCGACTTGATCCGTTTTCGACGCTATAAACGAAAATTCGCATAAAGGGAGATCTTTTAAGAATGGCCAATATGGATGAAGCAATGGATGTCTGCCTCTTGGCGGGCAAAATTATGTTGCAAAATGGAGCGGAAACCTATCGCGTGGAGGATACGATGACGCGCATGGGCATCGCTTTTACGGGTTGTTTGCCGCAAAGTTATGTGACTCCCACAGCGATCATTTTTTCTTTTGACGGATCGAATTCGACAAGAATGGTGCGCATCGAGGAGAGAACGACAGACTTGCAGAAAGTCGTACTCGTTAACCAAATTTCTCGAATGGTTAGTTCCGGTAGGTTGAGCCTTTCGGAAGCCCGCAGTAAATTAAAAGGAATTGAAGCCATGAGCCATTCCTTTCCCGTATGGTTGCAAATTTTGTTCGCGGCGATTGCTAGCGGGTGTTTTTTAATCATGTTTGGCGGCATCTGGCGGGATTTTGCTCCGGCCTTTGTCACCGGCGGCATTGGTCATGCTGCCTTTATCTATTTTAACCGGTGGATCAAGGTCCACTTTTTTGCTGAATTTCTTGCCTCTTTTATTATTGGTTGCTTGGCTTACCTATTTACCCAAAGCGGATTGGGCATCCACTTTGATACGATTACAATCGGTTCAGTGATGTCGCTTGTTCCCGGTTTATTGATTACCAATGCTATAAGGGACTTAATGGCAGGTCACTTGGTCAGCGGCATTTCCAAAGGGGCCGAGGCTTTTTTGACAGCTTTTGCAATTGGAACCGGGATCGCGATGGTACTGGCTTTTTTCTAAAGGGGTATGTCGATGATACAACAAATCGTAACGAGCTTTTTAGCTTCCGTAGCTTTTGGCATTATATTTAACGTCCCGAAAAAATCGTTGCTAAAGTGCGGGTTTACCGGAATGGTTGGCTGGATGTTTTATTATGTTTTAAAGGACCATGGGGTAAACATTATTTTCGCGACATTTGTGGGTGCGTTTTGGGTAGCTGTGCTCAGCCATGTCTTTGCCAGAAAATATAGGACGCCTGTTATCATTTTTTCGGTTTGCGGTATCATTCCGCTCGTTCCCGGGGGATTTGCTTACGACGCCATGCGCCATTTTGTCATCAGCGATTACAATGTGGCGTTGTCAATGGCTGCCAAGGTGTTTTTTATGTCTTTATCCATCGCCATAGGGCTGATCGTATCAGAGGTCATGAATCAATTGATCAGGGATTGGCGGAAAAGAAGAGGTGTTTGAGCCAAAAAACCACATTTGCTACTACCCGAATGAACCCATCGACAAACATAGTGAAAAAAAGTAATATATGCTGAGTTTAATATTTATTCCATTTTGGATGCGCTTACAAAGGTGTGTTCTGGACGCATATTTTATATTTTGTTATTATTTTTTTAAAATTTAAATAGGGAGGGAAAGTATGGATATAAAATCTAGATCCGTTCCTTATAACCTCCAGGTTAGCTGGCTACTTCTTGAGAGGATGCCCTTTACAGAATCAGAATTAAAACAACTTCACGCAGACGAAAAAGGGTTCGAAGGCGAGTGCTATTTTGATCAGCTCATCGCCCAGTCCCCAGCCTCATCTTACCTCCATCTTAAAGACCTGATTCTAAAATGGAACAATTCCACGTTCCAAGTTGATTCCTGCCTCCTTTCTCCGCATCAAGCCTATCTTTTCGAAGTAAAAAACTATGAAGGCGAATACTATATTGAAGGAAAACGTCGGTTTTCTGTCACTGGCAAGGAAATTAAAAATCCGTTACAGGCGTTGCAACGCAGTGAAGACTTATTTAGGCAGCTTTTGCAACACCTTGGCCTCTATCTTCCGGTTATATCGAAAGTTATTTTTGTTAATGGGGAATTCACCTTGTTCAATGCCAATAAACACCTTTCCATCATCCTGCCAACACAAATAAATTCCTTTGTAAAAAAGCTCGGATCTGCCGTCTATGATGAAACGTTCATAGAGAAAGCCCGACAGCTTGCTAGACTGCATGATGAAAATTCCTTTTACCTAAAAATGCATATTCCCGACTATTCCTATGACACTTTGAAAAAAGGAATTTCATGTGGTCAGTGCCGCTCGCTTTCGGTAGATGTTGAAGGGCGGTATTTAATATGTAAAAGGTGCGGGTTTAAGGAAAACTTTGAAAAAGGCATTCTCCGTATGGCAGAATCTTTTAAACTCCTTTTTCCCGACAGACCACTGTCTGTATCTAATCTGTTGGATTGGTGCCAATTCAATAATGATAAGAGACAACGAATCCATAGAATTCTAAGAAAACATTATAAAATGACACAACGATCCGTTGCTTCCTATTATGTCTAATTGACTATACCCCAAAGAGTATGTTCATTGGCAAAAGATGTTGCTAGTAAAGGGGATAACGCGTCTCATTTCGGTCAAAAACAAGAAAAGCAAATTATTTTGGAAGTCGATCAATCAGCCAAATGATACGCAATCCGAAAAAGCATATTATTTCATGAGCTGGGAGCCGCGCAAATGATATACAATCATAGGAAATAGAAATAACTGGGCTGAATTTCGACCAAAAACCAAAAAAGCATATCATTTTGAGGTCGATTGGTCAGTCAAATGATATGCAATTTGAAAAAGCATATCATTACAGAGGCAGGAGACCGGGAAAATGATACGGAATCACGAAAAATAGGAATAACCGGGCATTGTTTTGGCAAAAAAAGCGCGACATTTTGAGGCCAATAGCCAAACAAAATGTCACGCAAAATTGACTGGAGATAACTTCAAGAACCACTTATTTATTAGATGTCTCGTCAATGGACCAAGTGAATTTTTACCATGACCTTCGCTCGTTGAACGATGATTAAAAACTTCCCTTGTTCTTCGCCCATACGATAATAAAGTATGCCCCTGTTGATAAATAGCTCAAATATCAGCTTGTTTTTGGTGAGTTTCTTCAAAACGTGTTCTTTTAGCGATTGAGCTGGCTTTCGATGGCTTTTTCATATTGGATATGATGCAGTTTGCTAAACACGCCGCCAAGTTCCAGTAATTCCTCATAGCTTCCTTGTTCGGCGATGCCGTCTTCGGTCACGACAATAATATGGTCGGCGTTTCTGATGGTCGCCAAGCGGTGGGCGATGACGAGTGTCGTTCGATTGGCCGATAATTCATTCAGAGCGGTTTGTATAATTTTCTCCGATTCCGTATCAAGTGCTGAGGTGGCCTCATCAAGAATTAAAATCGGCGGGTTTTTCAGAAACGTACGGGCGATCGCCAGGCGCTGTTTTTGACCGCCGGATAGCTTCAGACCTCTTTCACCAATTTGCGTATCATAACCGTCAGGGAGTGATTCGATAAAAGCATCCAAATATGCACGTCGCGCAGCCTCCCGAATTTCTTCTTCGGTAGCATCCAATTTTCCATAAGCGATATTTTCCCGAATTGTCCCGGTAAACAGGAAAACGTCTTGTTGGACGATGCCGATTTGCGACCGCAGCGACCGCTTCGTCATTTTCCGAATATCCAATCCATCAATGGTGATCGATCCCCGATCAACATCATAGAAGCGTGGGATTAAGGAACAAATCGTGGTTTTGCCCGCGCCAGATGGGCCGACAAAGGCGACCGTTTTTCCGGCTTCAATCGTCAAATCAATCCCTTTAAGAACGGGGTGATTGGCTTCATATTGAAAATAGACATCATGAAATTCAATGTGGCCTTCAAGGTTCTTCACATCGATGGCACCGGGCTCATCTTGGACGTCAGGTTCAACCGCCAATATATCGAGAAACCGCTTGAATCCAGCCATACCCTTCGGATAGAGCTCCAACAAGGCACTGATTTTATCCACTGGCTTGATGAGTACATTCACATATAAAACGAAGCTGACGAGTTCACCGTAAGAAAGCTGATGGTGATAGGTGAGCCATGCGCCGAATACTAAAACGACAAGTGTCATAAAACGCGTCATCATATACGTGCTCGACTCGGTGAAGGCCATCACTTTGTAAGCTTTGAGTTTGGCCATGCGGAATTTCCCGTTATCCTTATTAAATCGTTTTTTCTCAAACTCTTCATTCGTAAACGATTGGACAACGCGAATGCCAGAAACGCTGTCTTCCACTCGGGCGTTGACATCGCCGATTTTCTCATACATCGTGTCCCAGGCTTTATTCATGCGTAGGTTGCAAAAAACGATCACCCAGATGAGAAACGGGACGACGAAAAGTGCAACGACAGCCAGCTTCACGTTAATGTTTAGCATGATGCAGAAAGCGCCGATAAAGGTCATGACCGCTATAAAAAAATCTTCCGGGCCGTGGTGAGCCAGCTCGCCGATATCAAAAAGGTCATTCGTAATTCGACTCATGATGTGCCCGGTTTTTGTGTTATCAAAAAAGCGAAACGACTGGCGTTGGATGTGGTAAAATAGCTCTCGGCGCATGTCGGTTTCAATGTTGATCCCGAGTTTATGCCCGAGGTAGCCAACGACAAACTGCAATAAGGTGCTAGTTAGATAGACGAAAAGCAACAAAATGCTGACGGCCACAATCATCGGCCAATTGCCACCGGGCAGCAATGTATCAATAAACCTCTGTACCGCAACAGGAAAAGCAAGTTCAAGAATGGCAACAATCACAGCGCTTGTGAAGTCAATGAAAAATAATCTTCGATGTGGTTTATAATAAGAAAAAAAACGACGAATCATCCTTGAGATCTCCTTTTGTCAACACTAATTGGATTATACAGAAAACTAACCATGACCAACAAGAAATGAAGTTTCAATCGAGGCATTTTTTTGGTGCAAAACGCGTCTTTCCGCTATACTTTCTAAAAGTAATCTTGGTATTAAAATAAAAAGAGAGGTTAATATATGATTAAGGAAACAAATCGAAAAATGGTCACCGTGGCCATGTTGGTGGCCATTTTGCTTGTTGCCATTGATGTAACAGTCGTCAGTACGGCCATGCCGGAAATTGTGAAAGATTTAAGCGGGCTGAGTTTAATCAGCTGGGTGTTTGCGATTTACACGTTGACAACGGCTGTCACAACGCCGATATACGGAAAATTGGCCGACTTGTTTGGAAGGAAAAAAGTTTTTATATTTGGCGTTATTTTATTTGTCCTTGGATCAATGTTATCCGGAGCTTCGCAAACCATGAACCAGCTCATTTGGTTTCGAGCCTTTCAAGGGATCGGAGCCGGTGCGGTAATGCCGATCACCTTTACGATTATCGGGGACTTGTTCCCGGGTGAACAACGCGCGAAAATGCAAGGCCTTTTTAGTGCCGTCTGGGGAGTGGCTGGTCTATTAGGACCGCTTGTCGGTGGTTTTTTTGTTGACCAAATATCTTGGCGCTGGATTTTTTATATTAATCTACCAGTTGGGGTCATCTCACTCGTTCTCATTTTGGTGTTTTTCCATGAAACGCTTGAAAATAAAGCGAAAAGAAAAATTGATTATCTTGGGGCGCTGGTTTTTACCGTTGGGATTTCAGCATTGCTTTATGCATTGCTGAATGGCGGGCAAAAAGGGTATGCCTGGGATTCACCGATCATTATCAGCCTTTTTGCCATTAGCATTATTTTCGTTATCGTTTTTATTCTGATTGAATCAAAAACGAGCGAGCCGATGCTGCCTTTAGCCCTTTTTACCATTCCAACCATCGTCGTATCCAATCTTATCGGATTTTTATCAAGTTTTGTTTTAATCGGTGTCAATGTTTACCTGCCGATGTGGATTCAAGTTATTCTCGGACATAGTGCAACAAGTTCAGGCTTGACGTTAATGCCCATGTCGATTGCTTGGCCGATTGGGGCGACGTTTGCTGGCCGCTATATGTATAAAATTGGCGCCAAGTTCACAGCCGTGATAGGTTCTTTTCTCATTTTGGCTGGTGGGTGTTGGCTGCTTGCCCTTACCCTTGAGTCACCCTATTGGTATTTTGTCGGGCTAATGGTCGTCATCGGCCTCGGCATGGGGTATGCGACAACACCGACAACCGTCATTGTGCAAGCGGCAGTCGGGTGGCGGATGCGCGGGGCTGCAACGGCTTCCACCAACTTCATGCGTTCCATGGGCCAAACCGTCGGGGTGGCGGTCTATGGCACGATTTTTAATAATGCCATCACGCATTCTATCCATTCACAGGCCGCAGAAGGCCGAAAGCTTAAAGGGGATTTCAATGATCTCTTAAATGCCGACGTTCTCAAACATTTACCGGATTCCGTCATTAGCTATATCCAAAAGGTATTAGCCAATGGCCTCCATCATGTCTTTTGGGCGATGTTTATTTTTGCGTTATTAAATATGGCTGCGGTGATTTTTCTACCGTCACATAAAAAAATATTGGAACAACAACATTCTGCTTCTGAATAAATCATTTTTCCACCTCGAATGTTAATCCAGTGTCAACAAGAGCCCTTTTAAACAATATGATACAAGGGAAACATCGGGAGGTGGAAATATGGCTGTTGTGCAAGCAACTACTAAGGATATTAATCTATTAGCGCGACTGCTACGTGCCGAGGCGGAAGGTGAAGGGCAACTTGGGGAGTTGCTCGTCGGTAATGTCGGGATTAATCGGGTTCGGGCGGACTGCTCTGATTTTAAAGGGATCCGAACCATCCCGCAAATGATCTTTCAACCGCATGCTTTTGAAGCCGTCTTATACGGTTACTTTTACCAAAGAGCGCGGGCCCTGGAAAAACGCCTTTCCAGAAAGGTGGTGAACGGTTTCCGGCATTGGCCGGCCAAGTATAGCCTTTGGTATTTTAGGCCTCAAGGGGATTGCCCACAACAATGGTATGGTCAACCGCTCGTCGGCCGCTTCAAATTACACTGTTTTTACGAACCTACTAGTGAAACGTGCGCAAACATCTATCGCTTATAAAAAACGATCGCGGGGTTTCTTGGATTTCAGACCGAGAAACCTCCGTTTCATTTTGATCATAAGTGGAATAGGTTGCATTGACCAATTTATTTGTTATAAGTTGATTTTCTTTTTTGTATTGCAAGACAATAAGAAAAAATTATGAATGAATGGACATCCTCCATAGCTCGAGGTAAAATAGGGATAGCCTCCAATGAATTTTTTTGCTGAGATGGTCACAAAACAGCCCTTGGTACGAAGATTTTAGTGGTCTTTTTTTATTATTATTGTCAGATTACTCGGTCAAAACATTTAGCCCGCGCTCGGAATCCTTTTTTGTCCCCGTTATGGAATCACCGTAAGCCTATCGGTATTTCCCTGCGTTGAATGGTCATCCGAAAACGGAACGTATTTTTGCGGTGTTATTTATCAGAAAATTTAACCACATCTGAGATCTCACATAAGAAAAGGAGTAGTGAAAATTGGCTTTAATTCAGAACCTTACTCAGGACAAGCCTGAACGGGGATTCTTTGGCCATCCAAAGGGTCTATTTACATTATTTTTTACAGAGCTTTGGGAGCGTTTTTCCTATTATGGCATGCGGGCCATTTTACTCTATTACATGTATGACCAAGTCTCAAACGGGGGACTGGGGCTGAAAGATAGCACAGCCATGGCTGTTATGTCCATTTATGGAGCACTTGTTTTTATGTCGAGTATTATCGGGGGTTGGATTGCTGACCGTTTGCTTGGAAACCGCCGCACGGTTTTCTGGGGCGCTGTATTGATTATGTGCGGCCACATTGCACTGTCATTTCCTGGCGGTGTCACGGCATTATTTGTATCAATGGTATTCATTATTTTGGGTTCCGGACTTATGAAACCAAATATCTCGACGATTGTCGGTACTTTATACAGCCCGACGGATGCGCGGCGCGATTCGGGTTTCAGCATCTTCTATATGAGTATTAACATGGGTGCCTTTATGTCGCCATACGTTGCTGGAACGCTCGGACAAAAAATCAATTATCACCTTGGCTTTGGAAGCGCCGCCATTGGTATGGCTTTAGGTTTATTGATCTATGTGCTAACAGAACGGAAGTATTTAGGGGACGCTGGAAAAGAGGTCAAAAATCCGCTTGCTCCTAATGAGCGCAAAAGAGTCACTGTTTTGTTTAGCGCTATCGCGATTGTGATCATCATCCTTGCTCTTATTGCGAAGGCAACGGGTACGCTGACCATTGATAATGTTATCAACTTTATCAGCTTTTTGGGCATCTTAATCCCGGTCAGTTATTTTGTCGTTATGTATCGCAGTCCGAAAACGACGAAAGATGAACGTTCTCGTATTATTGCCTACATTCCGCTATTTATCGCAGCAGTCATGTTCTGGGCTATTGAAGAACAAGGCTCGGTAATCTTGGCAAGTTATGCGGATAAGCGGACTCAGCTAGATATTTGGGGGATACATCTTGCTTCCTCCTGGTTCCAATCATTAAACCCGGTATTTATTATCATTTTTGCGCCGGTGTTTGCAGCCTTATGGGTTAAACTTGGAAAGCGCCAGCCATCCACATCGCATAAATTTTCATTTGGTCTGATTTTCGCCGGCCTGTCTTACTTAATCATGGTCATTCCGGCGTTACACGGCACGCATACACTTGTTAACCCGCTCTGGCTTGTAGCAAGCTTCTTCTTAGTTGTTATCGGTGAACTTTGCCTTTCGCCGGTCGGATTGTCAGCCACAACAAAACTCGCACCGAAGGCCTTTGCGTCACAGATGATGAGTCTCTGGCTGTTGGCGGATGCGGCGGCACAATCCTTGAATGCGCAAATTGCACCGTTATATAACCCAGACACAGAGATTGCCTTCTTCAGTATCATTGGCGCCGTCGCAGTCATTCTTGGTTTATTGCTTTTTGCGATTGCCCCGGTTATTCAACGGCATATGCGCGGTGTTCATTAAACGATATTTGACGAAAAAGCTGCCTTATGGGCAGCTTTTTTTAGATAGTTGTCAATGAAAAAAATGGTTCTACGTCAAATGTTGGGGTAGGAGCTAAACCTCGTACTCCTTAAACATCTGGAATATTGTTTAATTTAAACTAATGATGTAATAAAACACGTAACCGTAAACGGTCATAACGTTTAAATCCAAAGGCATTTCGTTTAATCACTTTTGTTTGATTGCTGAGTCCTTCTAGGGATCCGTTGTTATAGCCAAAGGCAAAGCTGTTTAAAATTTCGATTTCCCAGTTTTTTAAGGTTTTTATTACCTGAATAAACTCGTTTATCCCCGATTTTTAAGACAAGATCATATTAAACATAACTATAACTAGACCTATTTTCCCATTTTCCTAGGTAAAAAAGACTTAATTGTTCAAATAGTTATTGACATTTCCCAATATTATAGGTATTTTCAAAAAAGTATCAAAGTCTTTGAAAAGAGGGTGAAGAAAATGGTTAAAAAAGTAGGAACCTTTGCACTTGTTTTGGTAGTGTGTCTTACTATGTCGGCCTTTTCTTTACAACACGAAGCACACGCAGCGGATCACGCATACTATACTAATTCTTTTCCCGGTGGGTATAGTTTAGGTGCTTATTCTTGGTTTAATTATGTTGATGTGAGGTGCGGGGCTAACTCTTATATAGACTATTCGGGAAACTCAAGTAAGCCAATTGATAGTATTTCAATAGATTACGATGCTTACAATGTAAGTGGTGTAATACAATTTTCCGACTATGAACAACGTCCTAATACCGGCGGATTTTTATTAGAAACCCCGGTAGGAGTATTGGAGAAATCAACGTCAATATTCGATTTTAAAAATAATGGTTATGAATGGAAACCAACTCAAAGAATTTACAACTGTGCTTTTGGCTCTGCCTCTGTATCCCAAATGCCCCAAAAGTATAAAAATATTGCTGACAAGAATAGTCTGGGAAAAGTTAAAAGCATCATTGAAAATGATTACGCAAACGATATAAAATCGTTTACCGTCAACAACAGACCATTAAATATTGATGACTTTAAATTAGATAAAACCATCAAAAAACAAGGTTTTGATTTTGAGGATGGAACCATGAAATACCATAACACAATCAAAACTAATTATTCATTTGTAAGTATTTCAACCTCAGAAAGTGTTAAAAGAGACGGGAAACTATATAATATTAAAGCCTATATTTTGGTTATCGATACAAAAAATCATAATGATGAAGTAAACACATCGTTATATATAGAGCCTGTTAAAAAGTAAGAGATCCTTCATTTTTCATCGAAAGTCTACCTTTCTTAAATTAAGGTAGGCTTTTTTATATACCCAAATAGTTTACCAACTGTTAAAACACTTTTTAAAAATTGGTTTCAGGCAAATTTTCATGGCTTCGATCCTCTCGAGGTCACGGATGGGTTCCACAAATTTCATGAGTTTTTCTTCGTCCATGAATCCGTATTCAAATTTAATAGCGCCTTCCAACTGTTGGACAGCGTTAAGTTACATGTTATGTATGTTTAAAATACAATAAGTTACATTGGGAGGCAATAAAAGGGTTCTGATTTCTAATTATCCTATACATATAAGTTTTCATTTCATTTTATGATGTAACTTAATATGTATTGTGTTACATTTACAAAGATGGTTTGATTACTGTGAGCTTTAAGAAGATGAAACGTTGTGGGTAACCACGTAGGGCGTGAAATAAGGTTTTTGATTTTCTCTAGTGAGTAATCCAATTTCGATTGTAAACGTAAGGGGAAGCGCGATTATAAGGATCATTTAGCCGTTACCTATACTCCGAATATTTTGGGAAAGTCATTTCTTTTTTAAATTTTCAATTTCACTTTCAAGGTTGTTAATTTTTTGTTGAAGTGCTTTGTTAGGTTCTAAAATTTTTTTCCCCATGAGAAAAATTGATCCAATAACTGTAACAATTCCACCAGCGATTGCTACCCCCAAAAGAATTATAAAATCAAGAAACATATTATCACCTTCAAATAAAAATAAAAGTAGGGATATTCATATCCAATTATAAAAAAGAACCAGTTATTTAACAACACAATAATGTAGAGGTTGAACATGCAAAACAAACTGAACAAGGCTTCGTAGTTGAGTCAGGGACAAAACTCAGAAAAGTATCGTGCCCAGGATGCAAGAAGAAAACCAATAAGGTTCACAGTTATCGAGTTCAACGGATCCGAGGCCGGCTAATCGAAGAACGACCAGTAGAGTTATTACTTCGGAAACGACGCTATAAGTGTATGGACTGTGGGCATACATTTTATGAGCGTTTTCAGTTTGTAGATCGTTATCAACGACGCACCGTTTCATTAACTCAATAGGCTTTGAGTTATGTAGCTGAGCAATCATTTACACAAGCTGCTCGTTTTCCGGGTTATCTTTATCAAGCCTAATTCGGCTCTCTGATATACGGAGAATGCCCATTCGTCGCCAGCTCCCTAGAGTTATTGCGGTTGATGAATTCAAGGGAGACGCAAATAAGACTAAATTCCAAACCATTATTGTTGATGTCGAGAAAAAGGAAATCATTGAAGTGCTCCCTGTTCGCCGTGTGGAAACGCTAGAAAAATACTTTAAGAGCATTTCGTTTTTGGTAACTGATTATGTAAATGGTAATCACCATTAACTTCTTTACCCTAGTAATTACTGCGTCTTTTAATCCAGGTAAAATCTTGTTAAAATTCATGTACACGCAACTCCTATCTTTAACTTGTTTCTGCACAATTCAAGTTTAAAGGATATAGGAGGTTGCGTGTATGATTTTGTCTGAATTTTTCTCATACCCGAACAAATATTATAGAGCCAAAAAAATACCTGTTTTATTGCAGTATGGGTTCATCGTTTTTTCGCGTTGTAAAATGCTGGGTTATCTTAGAAGGATATTAGCCGGCTTTGGCGAAGTGTTAGCGAAGGAGGTGTTTCGCCGTGTCCGGTGACGACCAAGAGTTGATTTTTCATAAAAAACATTATCAGGAAATTATGGACGTGTTTAAGAACGAACCTTATGCGAAGTTTCTCGGGATTGAACTGACGGCATTAGGTCCGGGAACGGCTTCTGCTCAGGTTCGGATTGAAGATCATATGCTGAACAGCCATGGAACGGTGCATGGTGCCATTATTTTTGCACTTGCCGACTATGTGTTTGCTGCAGCCTGCAATTCTTACGGAAGGACCGCTGTCGGGTTGTCAACGACTGTCAATTTTATGGCCCCTGCTTTTCGGGGGAAGATGCTTCAGGCAGTGGCCACCGAAGAAAAAAGAAATCATCGTACCTCATGGTATCGCATAAAGGTGGAAAGTGAAGGCGAATTGGTTGCCGTCATGGAGGCGATGGCTTATCGCAAAAGCAGCTGGTTCGTCTCTGATGAGAAAATAGAGTAAACATAAAAAGCATGGGGCTGAAAGGGACCCCATGCTTAAGTTTATGGGTAAGAAGTATAAAATTTTTTCTGGGTAGCATAAGGGCAACTAAGGCTCTGCCTTCGCCTAGAAGGCTTGGTGGAGCCAAGTTTTTTATTTTGCATTCCGGAAGTAAGAAATAAACATGCCGAGAAAAGGTGCGAGCATTAACACGAGAAAGGCGTATCGGAACCCTGAAGTGATGAAATGCAAGTCGGATGGCGTCAAACCAGTTGTGGTGCCAGTGTAAATGATATCTTTCAAATGGTCCGGAAGCGCCACCGTTACGACCATCAATGAGATGGCGGTGCTTGTCACTTGGCCCATATTCCCGAGCATGGAGCGAACGCCATTTGCGATGCCGCGCCGATGGGGAGGGACACTTGTCATAATGGTCGTCGTATTCGGTGTCAAAAACAAACCGCCACCGCAACCTATCAAAAATAAACCGATCCCGTAGAGCGGATAACCAACAGATGGGCTAATGACGATGACGATAATGAGTAACCCGATAAAGGAAGTGGCCAAGCCGATCGTTGATAAAATTTGGGCACTGTATTTTCGCGTCAATATACCGGCAACCGGAGACATGATCAACATCCCGAGCGTAATCGGTAAAACTTTTAATCCGGATTGGAACGAACTTTCATGGTAGACGAGTTGAAAATAGAGAGCGCAAAGCACTACGACTGCCGTTTGCGCAAAGAAATTGAGAAAGTTCGTGACATTGGCTGCTGAATACGACCATTTTTTAAATAAGGAAAAATCCAGAAGCGGTGATGCCGCAAACTTTTCTATAATGATAAAAAGCGGCGTCATTGTAACAAATAATAGTAAGCCAAGGACGACAAGTGGGTTGCCCCAGCCAAGGACGCTCCCTTCAGATAGACCGGTGATCAAACCTCCTAAAGCAAGCAAGATGGTCAGACTACCCAAAAAGTCAATGCGTTCACGGGCTTTGGTGGTGCGGGTTCTTTTCAAAGTGAAAAGTCCCCACAATAGGCCGATTAGACCAAATGGTGCACTCGACCAAAACACCCAACGCCAGCCAAGCGCAGAGGCTAAAAATCCGCCGACCACTGGCCCGAGCAATTGGGCGGTAGAGGCGACAAGCACGTTAATCCCGAGTGCTGTTCCCAGTAATTTAGAAGGGAATGAATCCGTAATAAGTGCCGTTGTATTCGTGATGACAAGTGCTCCGCCAAGGGCTTGAAGGATTCTTAAAGTGATCAGAACGCCCACATTAGGAGAAAAGCCGATGAGGAGGGCGGCTGCTGTAAAGACGGACAAACCGATCAGGTACAATTTTTGCCGGCCAAATACATCGGCAACCCGTCCAAATATCAGGATAAAAATGGTATTCACTAACATGTAGGATAGGAGAATCCAACTGCTGAGATCCGCCGTTGTATGAAAATGCCGGGTAACGACCGGTAAAGCCACATTTAATGTCCCTACGTTAAGGAGGACGAGTAATGACCCAAGGCTTGTGGTCGATAAAACGAGCCAAGGATAAAAGCGATCTTTGGTGACGCGCGCTGTGGATGACATGAACATATGAAGACACCTGCCAAAAAAATTAACGGAAGATGATGCCGTCTTAAGATAGGTACGGGTTTTGAAAACGTCGAAAAGCGGTCGGTCAAGCCGAACCGCTTCATCGCCTAACGAATATTCACCATATATTTTCGTCCGGAAAAGAAGACCAGCAAGCTGAGAATCACACAAAAGGCACCAAAGTAATAAGGGAACGATTCATTCACCCATTCAGCCAATTTTGTCGAAAGCCAGGGGGCAACGGCTCCGCCGACAAAACGGACGAAGCTGTAAGCCGACGATGCCACCGACCGTTCAACAGGTGCCACTTCCATGACGGCTGTCGTGACCAGGGTATTGTTAATGCCGAGAAAACCGCCGATGAGAATAACGCAAGCGATGAGAACAGCTTGATGGTCAATATTTAATCCCATTACGGCAAGGGTCAACGCAATAAAAAAGAGCACGATGTACATGGTTTTTTTCGTCCCAAACCGTTCTTCCAGTTTAGGCGCAAGAAAAATGGAAGTAATGGCAAGCAGTACGCCCCAGAAGAAGAAGACGTAGCCAATGCCATGTTCGTCTAACCCGAGCACATATGGGGAATAAGCAAAAAGGGTAAAGAAACCAAAGTTATAAAGAAGGGCCATGAAACCCATAGAAAGAAGCCCTCCATGACTAAGTGCCTTTATTGGATCAAGAATGGAGCTCTTTTGCTCAGGCTTCTTGACGTCTTTTAACAAGATTAAAATGGCGAGGAAACCAATGGCCATGAGGATGGCGACACCGAAAAACGGATCACTCCAATTAATGGCACCAAGCCAGCCGCCGAGAAGCGGTCCGACAGACATTCCGAGGCCAAGCGCCGCTTCATAAAGAATAATCGCGGCCGCTGTTCCTCCAGTTGCTACACTGACAATCGCTGCGAGAGCGGTCGAAATGAACAGGGCATTGCCGAATCCCCAACCGGCTCGGTATCCGACCAATTGACCAATAGATGTTGAGAAACCACCAAGCGCAGAAAAAATAACAATGATAATGAGTCCAAATAATAAGGTCAATTTAGGGCCGATTCGGCTTGAGAGCCATCCAGTGATTAACATCATAAAACCTGTGACAACCATATAACTGGTAAAAAGCAAATTGACTTGGGCGTGGGTTGCCCCTAATTGTTTACCGATAGCTGGTAAAATCGGATCGACCAGTCCAAGACCCATAAAGGCAACAACGCAGGCAAAGGCAACAGCCCAGGCTGCTTTTGGTTGTTGAAAGATACTTTTGAATGACGGATGATTGTTTTCAACCTCGGTTGTTGTATAGTCTTGAGTTGTTGCACTTACCGACATGTTTACGCTCATCTCCTCTGAAGTGGTTTATTTTTGTTAGAAAAGGCTATTCCAGCATTTTTTGACAGAGTCGAACAAATTCTGCTCGCTCCTCAGGGGTGAGTTTGCTGATGTATTTTTCAAGGGCTTTGTCACGAGAAGCTGAAAATGTTTCCAATAGTTGACGGCCCTCATCGGTGATTTTAAGATTCACCACGCGGCGGTCTTCCTCCGAACGTTCACGTGTAATGTAATTCCCCTTAATCATCCGATTGGCCAATGCGGTGGCTGCGCTTTGGCTGATGCCCAGATGCTCGGATAAATCCGACATGTTCACGTGGCCGTTCGTCTCAAGCAAATGTAATAAATGCAGCTGCGGGCCGGAAATGTTAAAGTTCCACGCCTTACGAACACTTTTATTGCTTTCCCTGATAAGTGACAAAAATGTCATCAGACCTTTGTTTGTCATTCGTGACCGCTCCTTAAAATTAAACCATTTATATATATTAGCAAAATGATTCACATGTGTAAACTATTTTCGTATATGAATCATTTTTGGCTTTTACCGCTGTTCTTCCACCCTTAGTCCGATCGGGTCTTTATAAAAGATGTTTCAAAAAGTTATAATGAGAAAAGTGATCCAATGAAAAGGGTGTCTACTTTTGTTTGAAATAAATCCAAACCGCATGATTTTTACTGTAAAACCGGAATTCCGCCATCTAGGTCTAAAAGAATTGCATCAATGCGATAAAGAAGCAAAGGTTGATTTTTATATCGATGAGGCTGTTGGGGTCATGACGCTGGGCGATGGTTTTAAAACATTGTCGGATTGCTTAAAAACCCATAAGCCCATCTTTTTGCAACATATTTGCCCCATACATATCGCATTGAAACTCAGTGACTCCGATGGTCTTGCATCAATTGCTGAAGCTTGCCAGCCTTTAATACCTTTAATGGATCGTGGGCAATCGTTTTCTGTCCAAACGCGGATCTTTCATTCAGCCTTCCCATTAAAAGGGTATGAGGTTAACGAAGCGGTGGCGGCTGGTTTTTGTTCGCAAGGCTTCGAACTAAATGTGACTGACCCCGTGCAGGTAATCTCGATCGTCATCACCGAGGATACGGCTTTTTTGGGGCTATCATTGGCGGAAGACAATATCAGTAGCTGGGCTGGCGGGAAACACCGCCTCGCCCATGAGAAGGGGCAAATCAGCCGCGCCGAGTTTAAGCTTATCGAAGCGATTAAAGTTTTTGACTTAAAGCTGCCAAAACAAGGGCTAGCGCTTGATCTGGGTGCCGCACCTGGAGGCTGGACCCGCGTTTTATTAAATCACCATCTGGAAGTCATCGCTGTGGACCCGGCGAAACTTGCTCCAACGCTAAAAAAACACCCTAAAGTCCGCCATTATCGTGAAACGGCACAAAAGTTTTTCCAAAGAAATGTAAAGAAAAAGTTTGATGTCATTGTTAACGACATGAAAATGGATACGGCTGAGTCCGTGGATATCATCAATCGGGCAGGCCGTTTTCTAAAAGAGGGTGGGCTCGTCATTTTGACATTAAAATTACCCAAGTCCGGTGCTGAGAAAAAAATTCATCAAGCCGTCAAAAGCTTGGAGGCCCATTATACGGTTGTCGGTATAAAACAGTTGTTTCACAACCGCTCGGAGGTCACCGTGATTTTGAAAAAATAGTGGGCGAAAAGAACACCTTCCGCTAGTGGAGTGCGGAAGGTTTTTTTACGAGTAAAAAGTATATTCTTTTTGAGGCCAGAATATGGGTAACTAAGGCGGCGAAGCGTCCGAAAGGCTGGACAGAATCTAACGCGCAAAATGGAAAAAGCCGTTCTGATTATTTGTGCCGGGCATGTTCGATGGTCTGTTCCATGATTTCATAGACATGTTTGTCATCAGCGGAATAGAAGATCATCGTCCCTTCACGCCGGAATTTCACTAAACGCAAAGTTTTTAACGTCCGCAATTGATGGGAGACGGTGGATTGTAATAATCCTAATGTCTCGGCAATTTGTTTCACGGAGCATTCCTTATCTCGGAGTAAATACATGATTTTTATGCGTGTAGGGTCAGACAAAGCCTTAAATATTTGTGAGACCTGAAAAAGTGTCTCTTCGTCTAAAAGATCTTTTTTAGAACTTTCTTTCATTCTATACACCGCCAAGAATAGATCTAATATCATCATACCAGCAAAGGGCCGAACAATAAAATGGAAAACGCCTGTCCGTGCAGTTGAAAAGTGGTCATGCCAAGAACGATTAGACTTTATTTAATGAACAAATAATACTTGACGAAGGTTGGAGATGAACCTAAAATTTAATATATGAACATATATTCATATATCATTTGTTAAGTTGGGGTGTTCATTTTTGTCACATACACATCATCACATCCGGCATTCCGGACATGACCACGGTCATGCACACGAACATCATCACCATGGCCACGGACATCATCACGATCATGAAGGGCTTTTTCATACTCACGCACCGGCAGGAAAAATGAAGCAAGCCTTTTTTCTCGCACTTATCATCCTGATTGCTGAACTCATTTTTGGTTTTATCTCAAACAGTCTGGCGCTTCTTGCCGATGCCTGGCATATGGCGACCGATGTGGCGGCCATTGGTCTATCATGGTTCGCTTTGGTTCAGGCGAAAAAACCGGCAAACGAAAGAATGACTTTTGGCTATGAACGAGCGGGTATCTTGGCAGCAGCCATCAACGGGTTAACTTTAGTGATTATAACCATTTGGATTGTCTACTCGGCGATCGGCCGGATCATTCATCCTCAGGAAGTCACGGGATGGGGGATGTTTGTCGGCGCAGGGATTGGCTTAATCGTTAACTTAATTATTATTTTCGCTCTTCATGGCGAAGGCGAGAATCTCAACATTCGTGCCGCTCTATTGCATGTTATAGGGGATGTCGGGGCATCTGCAGCCGTCATTGTAGCAGGTATTATTATTTATTTTACGGGTTGGCAGATCGTTGACCCGATTCTTAGCGTTGTCATCGCATTGATTGTAGCGGCGAGCGCTTGGAATATCATAAAAAAAAGCTTCCGCATTTTAATGCAAGCTGCACCGACCAATGTCAATTTGCAAGAAATTGCCGAGCAAATTAAAACGGTTGATGCTGTTCAAGGCGTCCATGATCTACATCTTTGGGAATTAGGAAGCGGGCAAACGTTTTTCACCTGTCACGTCGTCGTCTCCGATGATGTCAAAATGAAAGATGCCCATCACATCATCGATCAAGTCAACGCAGTGCTTGAAACGTTTGAAATTAAACATGCCACCATACAATTGGAAGGCGCAAATACCCCCCATAAGGACCAACTCATCTGCACGACCTTAGGTGAAGAAACGGAAAAACACCTTCATGACTGAAAATGATAAACGGTTTTTATTAAATGGCGTTACATTTTATGGGGTTTTGAACCCTGAAATGTGGCGCTTTTTTGTACTGGGAGGAAAATTTTTTAGAACAGGATAAGGGGAATGAAGACTGAGCTGTTTGCCCAAAAGGCTTGGCTTGACTCTTTAATCGGGTCAGCATAAGGACAATTAAGGCTCTGCCTACACCTAAAAGGCTTGGTAGAGCCAAGTTTTCTTAAGGGATAAGAAAGTATAAACATTCGGGTCAGGATTTGTCTAATGACTAAGAAAGTTATCTCACTCTTTTTAGCCTATAGGAATGTACCTTTCTAATTTTTTTAGCACTGAACATACTTTTTCCGACATTCCTCTTTGTTTGTGCCATTCATTTTATATACTCCCTTGCACGATAGAGGAAATTTCCATATAATCCCTTTTTTTATAAGACAAAATACCTATTTACAATTTTTTCAACCTAATTGTAAAATTAATCTAAATATTTTTGGTATATTAAGAGATTCTGGCAAGGGGGGAATTATTTTGAACAAGATTATTAAAAAAACAGTACCGCCGTTGTTAGCTGCTGGCTTTTTATTTGGGAGCGTTACTGGCACTGTATCTGCAAAAGAACCAAACAATTTGACAAAATCTGAAATCAAGATGCAACAAGAAGTAATAGCTCATCCGTATAAAAAAGGTTCAAATGAAGTTCAGCCGAATAGTTTAATAACTAATTTAGCAAAAAAGGCAATTATTTCAGCTTTTCGCCATGGCGGAACACTGTTAAGTAAAATAGTTGCCAAGGCAAGTCCTAAAACAGCAAAATATATTGAAAAATACTCTCATAAAATAGCTAACTTTTTGGAAGAACTGAATAAATGGCAAGAGGGACCTATTGCTTCTGGGTTAGTTCATTTAGGTTTACCACCGGATGTTGCTGGTGAAATAGCAAAAATAATTGTGTTCTTCCTTGGTATTTAGTCTTAAAGGGTAAATCAGAATATGATAACACCTAAGGATGATATAGAATGACAAATAAAGATAACAATAAAAAAAATGAAGTAATGGATAATACTTCAAAGAAGATTCTAGAAATTTGGATGTCTATTCCGAGATCTATAAGAATTTTAGTATTTTGGGTTATTATTTTTATCATAGCATTAATAGGATGGGCAAGGCTTTTAATTGATTTAAAAATAAAGTTTTTCCCTCATTAATTCTTTATTGAGAAAGAGAAAAATCGTCCAAGACAGAATTCGTGAGGACACTGATCAAGGCAGGTAATCTGCCCTGATTGGTGTCCTTTTTCTTAGTGGCCTTCCCCTGGATACCACGGGTTTAAGTGAATCAGAACTTCTTCGACTTTTGGATCTTCTTTTTTGATCGCATCGCGGATTTTTCGAGTGATGTCATGGCCTTCTTGTATCGTCATGTCTCCACGCACCCCTATGCGAATATCGATGAGAATATAATTGCCATGCTCTCTTGCTCGGAGCAAATCAATGCGTTTCACTTCGGGAAAGGATAAAATCAGGTCCTGATAAAATTTTTGCTTCTCCTCGGAGACACTGCTTTCCATTAACACATTGATGGCTTGGATGCCCATTTCATAAGCGACCTTTAAGATTAAAAGGGAAACGATGATACCAGCGATCGGGTCACCGTAAACCGCATAGGATAAATCAAAGACATCGCCGACCTTTGCAAAACCGATGCCGATGACAGCGGCCAGTGATGCCCAAACATCAGCCAAATGATCATAGGCTGTAGCGATCAGGCTCTTGCTATCCAGTCTTTTACCGACACGAATGGTATAAAGATAAAGGCCGAGTTTCCATAACAGAGAGACTAATGCGGCAGAAAGGGCCCAAAGGCTGGCTTCACTCGCCGGATGAAATAAAGCAACCATCGATTCATAGATCAAATAAATACCGGCAAAAGCGAGGATAAGGCTTACGATGCCCGTGGCAATATCTTCAGCTTTTCCGTGGCCATATGGATGTTCTTTATCGGCGGGTTGATTGGCAAGCTTCATGGAGCTTATAGTGGCGATGGAGGCGATAAAGTCACCCCCGTTATGGACACCGTCTGCAA
>Ga0310828_1000898_pt1 | contig 22364 bp, 21 predicted proteins | sample WT_ome_3_FD_202242 | JGI IMG/M metagenome (GOLD analysis project Ga0310828, IMG submission 202242) | Sorghum-adapted microbial communities enriched on wild type (WT) sorghum from Joint BioEnergy Institute, Emeryville, California, United... ... | reverse complement strand
AGCCCGGTGACAAGAGCCCCTGGCTCGAGCTGCGGTGGGATGCGGGCGTGAAGCTTTCGCGGGTGACGCTCGTGCTCGATACCGGATTGCACCGCTTCCTGACTCTGACCCACGAACCGTCGACGAGGAGACGGATGGAGTGGGGCCCCCAGCCGGAAACGCTCAAGGATTTCAGGCTTCAGGTACAGACGTCCGGCTCGGCGGATTGGACCCTGATCGCCTCGGTCAAAGACAATTACCAGCGCCAGCTGCAGTTCGACATCCGCCCGCAAGAAGTAACGGCTTTGCGAATAGACGGGATCACTACCAACGGACTGGATCATGCCCGCATTATGGAGATTCGTTGCGAATAGGTTAAGGCCGCTTCATTCCTTTGGCGGCAGCGGTTCGCCCGGATGCGAAGCGGCTGCCGTCCCCACCAAATGGCTGCATGCCATCCGATACACCACCATCAGCCTTTCTTTTTCACCATTGTTTACATTTGGCGGATCATTTATATAATGCATGTTCCCATGACAAGAGGGGGTTCCTATGAAAAAATCATTGGTTTCTCTGCTGAGTGCATGTATTGTGGCGGGAATAACCGTCTCCGGGTGCGGCCGTACGGATACGGCCGGCGAAACCTCCGGGCCGGGGAAGGCGCCGGCGGAACCGGTAACGATTACTGCGGCCATTGACGGAATTATTGTCGAGGACGATTATGAACGGCTGATTACGGAACAGCTGAAAAAGAAACGGCCGGACATCACCTTTCAGCTCATCCGGCCCGGGAAAGGAACGAACCTGGACGACCTGATCGCCGCAGGCCAGGTCCCTGATCTCGTGTTTACGTTTAACGGGCATCTCACTGCTTACCAGGACAAAGATTTGCTCTATGATTTAACGCCGCTGATCAAGTCCGAAGGAATGGACCTCGGCCGCTTCGAGAATGGACTGCTCGACGATATCCGGATCGCCTCCTCCAATGGGGAACTGTACGGATTGCCGTTCGGGATGAATTACCATGCGCTGTATTATAACAAGGATCTGTTCGACAAATTCGGGGTAGCCTACCCCCGGGACGGAATGAACTGGGATCAGACACTTGAACTGGCCCGGAAGCTGACCCGGACCGACGGCGGGATCCAATACCGCGGGCTGGATCCGGGTAACGGCATCATCTGGATTTCCCAACCGTTGTCGCTGACTGCCGTTGACTTCAAAACTGAAAAGGCCGCAATGAACAACGAGGGCTGGAAAAAAGTATTCGAATTGGTCAAAACAATTTACAGCATCCCGGGGAATCAGCCGGGCGGAAGCGCCAGGGACCTGTTTATGAAGGACAAGAGGCTGGCCATGCTGCTGGATCTGAACATCTTAACCAATCTGGACGCGGCGGCGAAGGAAGGGCTGAACTGGGATGTCGCCCAGTACCCGAGCTATCCCGAGAAGCCCAATACTTACGGTAATGCGAGCGTGAACGTGATCATGGTGACCAAGACCAGTCCGCACAAGGAACATGCGTTTCAGGTCATCGCAGCAGCGACCTCCGATGCGTTGCAGATGGAGGCGTCCAGGCTTGGCAAGGTAACCTCCCTCAAGAGCCCCGCCGTGAAGGAGGCCTTCGGACAAAGCATGGACGGCCTGAAGGATAAGCACATGACCAGTATTTTCAAGAGCCACCCGGTCCGCTACCCCTTGTCTTCCCGCTACCGGAGCAAGGCGGAGGGGATTGCCACCCAGAAGTTCAATGCCTACCTCAAAGGGGATCTTGACGTCAATACGGCGCTAAGCCAGGCGGATGAGGAAATCAACCGGATGATCGAAGCAGAAAAGGTCAAATGAACCCGACTCCCGCTGCCGTTATTTCGCAACCCGGTTCACATAGCGGCGAAAGTCGTCCGTTTTTGCAATCATTTTTGCCCCCTTCATAAGTCCCCGGTCGCTGACGGTCCAGGTATGGCTGCTTCGGTCAGGCCTGCGGATTTGCGCAAAATGGAAAGGGGATGCGGAATATATTTTGTATCCGCGTCTTCGGCAGCCCTGCAGGAAAGCGACATCCTCCCCAAGCGAACGGTCGGGGAACGGGACACGCTCGAACACTTTGCGCTTGAAAAAAAGGGTCGCACCGGCGATTCTTGCGGAAAAGCGGTTCTGCGCACCGGGAAAGCGCAAAATTAACAGCTTCTTTGCACGCAGGTAGGCAAAGTAAGTTCGTTTTCCGACGACATCGGCTCCCGAACGCTGCAGCGCTTTGATCTGTTCCGTCAAATAATGCGGAGAATAGTAATCATCATCGTCAAATTTGGCGATGAACGGGTGCTTGGAACGGCGGATTCCGTAATTCAGGCATTTTCCGAGCGAGATGCGTTCCGGCAGCCGATACACGTATACGTTCGGATACTTGCGGACTTTGCGGCGGCAGTCCTTGAGACTCATGCCGTCTTTGTTCAAAACAATAACTAGCTCTTTCACGGGATAGAGCTGGGAGCTGTAATTGCACAGAATTTGGCGGAAAAAGAGAGGGCGGTTGGTGCAGGTGATGACCGATATGCCCTGGGATCTTAGGGATGTGCGAGCCATGGAGCGGTCCCCTTTAATTTTTTCAATAAAGTATGAACGAGCCGCAGGGAAGGAAGCGGCCTTTGATTCATGGCATCTTCCCGATTTTCAAATCTCTCAATGCCCGCCGGAAGAAAATCTGACACCGATAATGCCCGCCAGGATCAACGCCAGGAACAACAGGCGGGGGAAGGTCAACTGCTCCTGAAACAGCAGAATGCCCATGATCATCGTCCCCATTGTTCCAATTCCGGTCCAGACCGCATAGGCGGTGCCGATCGGAAGCGATTTGGTGGCGAGGGCCAGAAAATAAAAGCTGATAACTGTCCCGATGACGGTAATCACCGACGGCAGCCACCGGGTGAAGCCGTGGGTATATTTCAGGGAAATTGCCCAGACCACCTCAAATATTCCGGCAACGGCCAGATAGAGCCAGGCCATGCCCATCCCTCCTTTCCTTCGTAAATGGACAAACAAAAAAGCCCGGAAGATATCTTCGGATATCTCCCGGGCTTTTATCCCTCCGTGGACACAGCCCGATCGCTGTGCTGCTTTCTCTTGGTCCAGGCCGGAGCTTCCGCGGAACCCTAGAAAGCACATATCCTTTTTATAACCCGAGGGGGAGCTTTTGTCAAGAAAAGGTGCTGCCGACCGGTTCCTCGGGTTCCGGAATCATCGATGCGCTCTTGTTAATTCAACCACCCGACTCCCAGGGCGCCGTGCCGGACCAGGGTCTGCGTGATATGTTCGGCGCGGGAGGGATGACAGCGGATGATCAGCACCACTTCCGTACGGACAGCCGGTTTGCGGCGGTGTTTCAATTTTTTCCGGTTGACCAGCAAATCCAGCAGGAAGCCGGCAAGCATTCCGCCCGCCAACCCGATGAGCCCGCAGAGGATCGGCCCCAGAGGCAGCACGAATCCGTAGGTTGCTCCAAGAACGGAGCATACGGTTCCCAATACGGCAGCCCCATCAAGCAGGCTGATTCCGTCGGATTGGTGGATCGTATCAAAGATGCGGTCTTGCCCGCCCATCCGGTCAAGCGGCACCGCAATAATCTGTTCCCGTTCGATGCCCCCTTCCTCGAGATCGCTGATGGCCAGCTCCAGGGCAGTGGAATGTTCGAAGGAAGATACGATATGCATTGCCATTCCGTTCATCCGTTATTCCCCGCATTGCCTAACCGAAGCAGGGAGCTTTGATAGGTCCGTTTCAAATAACGGGCTTGTTCTGTTTTGAACGCTTTGTTCGACTCCACCGTGAGCACATAGGCATCGTAGAAGGAAAAGCAGAAAACGGAAGGGTAGAAAAGGACCCATTCCGGATCCAGAACTGCCGCGCCTTCCCGTATATGCCCAAGCAGGGTCAGATGGAGGCCCTCCAGCAAATGCGAATAATAAATATAGACAATGGAAGCAATCAGCAGATATAATCCGGTTGACAGCCGGTTCAGATACAAATGCCCGAGCCCCGGCATGAGAAGCGACCAGACCAGCACCAGCCAAGGGGGGTGTTTGTCCAGATAATTCAGCGAGAATGGACCCAGGCGAAAATTGATGTTTTCCCCATACTGCTCCCGTTCTCCCAGCACCGCCGCTTTGTTCAGGTCGACTGTCAGCCGGTAACTGTCCCAGATGGCATATATGTAGACGGAAATATACAGCAGCATCCAGCGGGTATCCAAAGCTTCCTTGGCCATTTCGAAACGGCCGGTGAAGGAGTAGATCATCGCTTCGTTGATTTTGGCGTTGTAGTTGATCACCACTTCCCAGATGGCCAGGGTGAAGCCGTTCATGAACTTTCCCAGAATCAGATGGCCGAATCCGGGAAAGGCGGCGGACCACCAGGCAATCACCAGAGGGTGCCGCAAATAATTGATATTTGTGCTGTAGGAACTCAGAAACAGATTTTTTCTGCGAGGGGATTGAAGGAATGAATGCCGGTTCAACTGACACCCTCCCGAATCAGGTTGTCTTTGTTACTATCCCCATTTTTTTGCAAATCACACCGTTGTCGGCCAAAAATTTCGACAGCGTTCCGGGAGGCGATCAACCCTGAAAAACCGAATTCGTGCCGCCTTTTGCCTTTTGCTCGGGGCGCTGATCGTTGCCGCCGCTTCCGGGTTCTCCGGACCGCCGGCGCCGCTATTTCGCGGATCCAATTCTTTGAAGGAGGCAAGCCGGCCCTCCGGGTTCCGACTTGCGGCGGCCGCGCTGAAGCAGCAGAGGCGGGAGGGGCAAGCCCCCGATTACGACATCATCATTTACGGCGGGGGTCCCCAGGCAGTGGCGGCTGCGCTGAAAGCTTCCGCAGTTACCGGGGATTACGCGCGAATTCTGATGATTGTTCCGGAGGAGGCCCCCGGTTCGATTATGACCGTAGGCAAACAAAATTTGTTCGATTTGAACTACTACCGGTCCGCGCATTTGCCTGCCGCTCTTCCCGCCGATTACGAAGGAACGCAGGGCGGGACCTTGTACCGTTTCCTGAGGGATATGGGACCCGTATTTTCCCCGCGCGATATGGCCTTGTATCTGCAGCGCCGGATGGCCGCCCACTCCAATATCACAGTCTGGTACCGGACGGAACTGACAGAGGTAGCCCTCCAACCCGCCCCCGGCCCGGGCACCGGGACCGCCATCAAGGCGATCCGGGTACAGCCCATCAGCCGGAACGGCATGGGATGGTACCGGTACACCGGTACCCGTACGCGTCCGCTTCACGCCCGCATATTCATTGACGCCTCGGAAACCGGCCGGCTGGTCCGCCTGGCCGGAGTGGATTATGCGGTCGGGCGGGAGGATCAGGGAGCCGACAAAAGACAGATGGGAGCTACGCTGATGTACAAAATCCGCGGCGTTAACGTTTACAAGGCGGTCAAGGCCGATCCGAAACGGTACGGGTACGCGCTGTCGAGCCAGGGAGCGCTGCAGTTTTGGGCCGGAGATGAAGCCTTCCGGATCCCGGAAATGATCGCGTTCGACCGCAGCTCCCCCCATTTTCGCATCAAAGGGTACAACGCCGGGGAAGAAGGGATCAGCAAGGCGTTCGACGATACGAGGCGGATGGAATTTTGGATGAATCAGATCCTGATCTATAACGTGGACGCGCGCAAGGCATGGAGGGACAAAGCCGCGGAGAACGGCCTCTACCCCGATTCTGGCGGATTGGACCCCGAGATGGCGCGGGATATGGCGGCGGACATGCTGGCCAGACCGGAATTCATCCGGATGGTGCGCCAGCTTCCGGGCTTTGGGGAGGCGGAACTGGTCATGCGCGGGGGAAAACCGGAAATCGGCGGCATGCTCTACCTCAGGGAAAGCATTCATACCGTCCGCCGGGGGGAGGATCGGCGGTTTGCCCTGACAAAAAGGGATGTATTGAACGGGGGCGAGACGTATTTCCCGAGACGGATTGGCATTGGGTATTACAACTTCGATTCCAACACCTATACGAAGGATGAATCGTTGTCCAACCCGCTGCATAAGCCCTGGTATGTTCCTTATGAAGTACTGACCACGCCTCAGGTGGCGAATCTGCTGATCCCGGGTTACGCCGCCAGCATAGACTCGTTCGCCTGGACCGCCATGAGGGTTTACCCCAACCTGATCATGCTCGGCGATGCGGCCGGGACGGCGGCCGGTCTTTCCCTGACGGGCGAATTTCACCTGCAGAGGCCGACCGCGTCGGAGATGGAGGAGCTGCATCGGGCCCTTCGCGCGGAGAACGCCATTTTGGAAAAATAACGGGGTATTGTATAATGGAAAAAACATCTAACACGGATCGAACGTCCGCGAAAGGGAGGAATCATCCAGCCATGCGAGATCCCCGACTCCAGGAATTGGCGAAAAATCTGATTACTTATTCCGTCGATCTGAAGCCCGGCGAGAATATTTTGCTGGAGATGATCGGCCTTCCCGACCAGGAGCTGACGAAATGCCTGATCGAGGAGGTGCATAAGGCCGGCGGCCGGCCGTTTGTCGATTTGCGCGATCCGTCGGTTACGCGCAGCCTGATGATGTACGGGACCAAGGAGCAGTTCGCGCAGCTGGGCGAATTCGAGCTGGCCCGCATGAAAGCGATGCAAGCCTACATAGCCGTGCGCAGCGGCGACAACATTACGGAAACCTCCGACGTGCCCGATGACAAAAGACGCATGTATTCGATCGATTACCAGCGTCCGGTCACCAACCAGCGGGTCAATCATACGAAGTGGGTCGTTCTGCGCTATCCGAATGCCTCCATGGCCCAGCTGGCCAATACGAGCACCGAGGCGTTCGAGGATTTTTACTTCCGCGTCTGCAATCTGGATTACAGTAAAATGTCCGCGGCCATGGATGCGCTGGTGGAGCGCATGCGGCGCACCGACCGGGTGCGAATCGTATCTCCCGGCACCGATCTGTCCTTCTCGATCAAGGGCCTGCCCGCGATCAAATGCGCCGGCCGGAACAATATCCCCGACGGGGAAGTGTTCACCGCTCCCGTGAGGGATTCGGTGAACGGCGTGCTGGCTTACAATACGCCAACCGTGTATCAGGGGGTTTCGTTCGAGAACGTGGTCCTGACCTTCAAGGACGGCAGGATTATTGATGCCCGAAGCAATGATACCGAAGCGATCAACCACATTCTCGATGCCGACGAAGGGGCCCGATATATCGGCGAGTTTTCCATCGGGCTCAACCCTCATATCCGGCACCCGATGAAGGATATCTTGTTCGACGAGAAGATCGACGGCAGCATTCATTTCACACCGGGCCAGGCGTACGAGGAGGCGGATAACGGCAACCGTTCTTCCGTACATTGGGATATGGTCCTGATTCAGCGTCCGGAATACGGCGGGGGAGAGATTTACTTCGATGACGAACTGATCCGCAAGGACGGCCGGTTCATGGTGAAGGATCTCGAACCGCTGAATCCTGAAAACCTGATGTAGCCGGCCGCACGGGCGGACCGTCTTCGGCGAGGAAGCCGGGGAACGGCCGCCTTTGTTTTTGCGGACGCTTGCCGCCGGTCAACGCCTTTTATCAAACGATTACATATACTGAGAAGACCTGGAGCGGAATTCCGCTGTCAGCGGATTGTCAGCAAGTTATCAGAGAAGAGGCATGTTTTCCCGTTCGCAAATGGGATAAGATGCCTATTGCGGCGGAATTCTTCAGGTGCCTACGAAGATTATTGGGGGGAACGAAGCTGGAAGCCTTCGCCTTTCTTTATGTGGTCAGAGGAGAACCTTATCAAACAGGAGCATGTCTCCATCTTCAGGAGACGGAAACCTGTATTGGACGGTCCGGCCATGAAGCAAGCCCGGATATTTCCTTTTCCAACGCCTTCGTTTCGCGCCGCCATGCAAAAATTGTGAATGAAAACGGGAAAGCGATGCTTTATGATCTGGGCAGCCGCCACGGAACGGAAGTGAATGGAGGAATGGTTGAGCCCGGGACGGCCTGTCTGTTGCGTTCCTCGGATTTGATCCGCCTTGCCAAGGGGATGGTGGTTTTGCGGTTCGCTTATGCCTTCGAGGACCAGACGCTCGAGTTCGAACCGATCATGGTGCCGGAAGGAGAAAGCGCAGATCCCCCATATGGAATACACTGGGAAAAGAGGGAGTTTTCAGTAAACGGCATCCGGATCTCCATGTCCGAGAAGGAGGCCGTCTTTCTGAAGCTGATGTTCGATCACCGAAACACCCTTGTTGCGTTTGATGCGATCAAAAGGAACGTTTGGCCGGAGCGGGCCGCGGATTGCGGCGGCGTGCCGGATGTCAGCATGGATGAGCTCAACGCGTTGGTCTACCGGATTCGCAAGAAGTATGGGGGTGCCCCGTTCCGAATACGTGCGGTAAGGGGAACCGGTTATATTCTGGAAGATGCGCAGGAGTAGCTTCCGCCATTCAGGCCGTCAGCCGGATTGTCAAAAAGCAGATGAAAGTGGGGGGTCCTCATGAAGTATATTGTTGTGGAAAAATCGGGTCCGCTTGACGGCGCCGTCCGCATTCCGGGTTCAAAGAACAGCTCTCTTGCCCTGCTTGCCGCCGGATGCCTGTCGGATGCAACAGTTCGCCTGGAAGGAATCCCCGATCTGAACGATTTTCGCGTGATCGCCCAGATCGGCAAGGACATCGGGCTGCGTCTGGTCCGCCATCCGAACGGGGATATCGATCTGGATCCCCGCTATTTGCACAGCGCCGTCATCGATCCGGGCAAAGCCTCCTGTTATCGAGCGTCCTACTATTTTATCGGAGCCTTGCTGGCCAAATTCGGCAAGGTCACCATCGGGTTTCCCGGCGGCGACAATTTCGTCTCCCGCCCGATCGACCAGCATGTGAAGGCGCTCCGGGCGCTGGGCGCGAAAATCACGTTTTGTGAAGATTATTATGTTGTGGAGGCTGCCGAACTCAGGGGAGCAGATATTTATTTCGACACACTGACCTGCGGCGGGACGATCAACGCGATGCTGGCCGCGGTCCGGGCCCGCGGGCGCACGCACCTGTGGAACGCCGCTCTCGATCCCGAAGTGGTCGATACCGCCAACTTTCTGAATTTGATGGGAGCGCGGATTGTCGGCGCCGGCACCAGCCATATCCGGATTGACGGAGTGCCTTATCTGGGAGGCTGCGTATACAGCGTCATTCCCGACCGCCTGGTGGCGGGAGCCTTCCTTATGGCTCCCGCCATGACCGGCGGGCAGGTAACGGTCAGCGAGGTGATCCCTGCTCATCTTGAATCGTGTGCGGCCAAGCTGAGGGAAGCCGGCCTGACGCTGGAGGTCGGGGACCAGCAGATCACTTCCCGCGCGGAAGGGCCGATGCGGCCGGTCAAAGTACGGGCGGGCATGTATCCCGAATTTGCCACGGATCTGCAGCAGCCCATGACGGCACTGCTTACCCGGGCCTGGGGCAAGAGCACGGTGACCGACCGGGTGTACCCGGAGCGGTTCAACCATGTGGCGCAGCTGAAACGCATGGGCGCGGATATCGAAATCCGCAAGGATACGGCGGTAATCCGGGGCGGCCGGCCGCTCAAGGGAACCACGGTCCATGCGACGGATGTGCGGGCGGGAACCTGTCTGCTGCTGGCCGGACTGGCGGCGGAAGGGCGCACCATCGTCACCGGGGTGGAGCATATCGAACGTGGATACGAAAACGCGATCGGGCTGTTCCGCCAATTGGGAGCCCGGATGTCGTTCCATCACGAGGATACGGAATTGCTCCGCTACCGCGAATATTCCTGAGCATGCGGTGTCCAGAGGGAATACGAACCGCCGGACAGCGTCCGCCGTAGGGAGATCATTCCCCTCCGGGCCGCTGCCGGCGGTTTTTTGGCGTCCGGCTCCGGAAGCCGTTCCGGCGAAACCGGGGCAAAACCGCGGGCCGGTCAATCTTCCTTTTTCTTTTTGCCATGTCCGGGAGGTTCTTTGGGACCGTGATCCCTGGAGTCAGGCCCTTTCCCTTTGTCCTCCGGTTTGGTTTCGTGTCCTTTCGGTTCTTCCTTCCCCTTGCTGTTTCCCCTGCCGTCCCCGTTGCCGCCGGTCTGGGGATCCGGATTCTCGTTAAACTTCCCGATTCCCGGAGGTACCTCGAACGAAGTGACCGGAACGTTCCGCAGCGCCCGGGACATGATCTCGCGGAAAACAACGGCGGGGCCGTACCCCCCGGATGTCGTCAGGTAATGCTCGCGATCGGTATGGTCATACCCCATCCAGACCGCCGCCGTCAGCTCCGGCGTATAGCCGACGAACCAGGCATCCTTGGCGACATTGCCGCTGATGCCTTGAAATTCGGCCGAATCGGGCAGCTGGGTGGTGCCGGATTTGCCGGCCGTGGGCCGATTCAGCGCGGCTGTCCTGCCGGTGCCTTCGTTCACGACATTTTGCAGGAGCTGGGTCATGGTGTAAGCGACCGCAGGTTCCATGACCTGTTTCGCCCGCGAATCGGCCCGGACGATCAGCTTTCCGTCCTTCGTCGTAATTTTGCTGATGGCATGGGCCGGGCGGAGCGTTCCGAGGTCGGCGAAGGCACTGTACGCCTGGGCGATCTGCAGCGGTGACACTCCTTCGGACAAGCCGCCAAGGGCAATCCCGAGCTGCCGATCCTGCGCCGGAAGCCGGATACCGAGCCTTGCGGCAAATTCGATACCGGTATCGATGCCGATTTCGTTCAGCAGCCAGACCGCGGGAATGTTCCACGACTGGGTGAGCGCTTCGGCCAGAGTAACCCGGCCCCTCGTCTCGTGATCGTAGTCCTGCGGCTGGTACCCGTTGATATTCAGCTGGCCGTCGTAGAGCATGGAGGAGGGGCGGTAGCCCTTCTCCAGCGCGGGACCGTAGACGACGATCGGTTTGAACGTCGACCCGGGCTGCCGTTTCAGCTGGGTGGCGTGGTTGAAGCCGCGGAATACGCCTTTCCCCCGGTAACCGACGACCGCGCGCAAGGCACCGGTATGCTGATCGATGACCACCGTCCCGCTTTGCACGATTTGATCCGCTTTGCCGGAAGGGAAGAAGGAATCGTCGGCATAGACGTCCTGGGCAGCCTGCTGGATCGCCGGATCCAGCTCGGTATAGATGCGCAGGCCTCCGCTCAAAATCTGTCCCTCCGTATACCCGTACAGGTTCTCGGCTTCTTCGATCACGGTATCCACGTAGGAGGGGTATTTGTTTTTCAGGGCGGCATCGTCCCCCACAATTTTGATCGGCTGGGCGACGGCTTCGTTATATTGTTCAGGAGTGATATAAGCCTGCTCCTTCATCAGGGACAACACGACATTTCGCCGCTCAAGCGCTTTATCCTTGTGATCGGCGGGCGAGTAGGCGGACGGCGCCTTCGGCAGACCGGCCAGCAGGGCGCACTCGGCCAGATTCAGGTCCTGGACGTTCTTGCCGAAATAGTGTTTCGCCGCCTGCTGTATGCCCCAGTTGCCGTCTCCGAAGTAGATGCTGTTGAGATACAGGCCGAGAATTTCGTCCTTGTCCATGGTCATATCGATTTTGATCGCATAGGCCGCTTCCGTCAGCTTGCGGCTGAGCGATTTGTCCGATGGTAGAAACAGGTTCTTGGCCAACTGCTGGGTGATTGTACTGCCGCCTTCGGCAAAGCTTTGCGACTTGAGATCTCTTGCGAGGGCGCGGAAGATCGCCCGCAAATCGACGCCCTTGTGCTCATAAAAACGGCGGTCTTCCACAGCGACGACTGCCTTTTTCAGCAAATCCGGAATTTGATCGGCCAAAACCGGATCAATCCTGGAAGAAGACAGCTCGGCGGCCGGATTTCCGTTGCGGTCGTAAATCAGGGACGGCTCCGGCAGCGGATGATTCAGCTTGCTGATGTCCAGTGCGGATATCCAGAGACTCGCCCCGGCCCCGGCGAGAACCATGCCGGCGGCAAGCGCAAGGACCGCGGTTTTCCATCCTTTTCGCTTCGGCGGCTTCATTTTTTTGCGGGTTTTGTCCGGTTTCGTATGATCCGGTCTGGGGGCTGCGCCCGGATCGATCTTCAGCATGAATGTCCATCTCCCGTTTTATCTGTATTTTCGTTTCCTACACTATTCGCACGGCGATCCGGGGTTGGGTCCCGGCGCTCATATTTCGGTAATATTTTTTTAACAGAAAGATCCAAAGTTCGAAAAGGATGGATCATGATTCTGTTTTATAGTAATACCTGTAGCCGGCTGCAGCCGGTACCGCACACAGAAAGACACCGGAAGTCCAAAAGATATTCGAAGGGAGTAATGAACAATGAAAAAAGGCTTTGCTCTTCTTTTAAGCGGCGTTTTGGCGGTAGGTCTGATGGCGGGATGCTCCAGCGGCGGAGGAACCGATGACGGCTCGACCCCGACGAGCGGTTCCTCTTCGACAACGGGCTCGTCGACCACAGGCGGCAGTACAGGTCTGGGTACCGGCGGAAGCACGGGCTCCGGCAGCACGGGAACCAGCACCGGATCGACCGGTTCCAAAAGCACCGGAACGACGTCCGGCAGCACGGGAGTCGGCACGGGTTCCACCGGTTCCAGCAGTACGACCGCCGGCGGAAGCACCAGCACGAAGTAACCTGTCCTCAGCTGCAGCAATCCCGGCCGCGGCAGCCCCTCTTTCTTACCCACTGCGGCCGTTTCGATAAAGCGGGTTTCCGTTTCCTTGCACAAGCGGAAAACCCGCTTTTTTGTCCGAACCCTTCATTTTTCCCCCGCATCGGGTCCCTCTTTCACGCTCCTCCGCACGGCAAAATTGGACGGCATCGGCCAGACATTATACAATAGAGGAGTCTTCATATTTTTTTCTGGATCTGAGAGGGGGATGACAATGAACGGATTACGGGTATTGGTAGCCGACGATGATCCGAACGTAAGAGAAATCATCCGTCTTTATTTTGAGAAGCAGCAGATTCAAATGATTGAGGCGCAGGACGGCCTGGACGCGCTCGAGAAAGTGGAGCGGGAGCAGCCCGATATTATTATTCTGGACGTCATGATGCCCCGGATGGACGGCTACGAGGCCTGCCGGGAGATGATCAAGAAATACGATATCCCGATCATTATGCTTACGGCGAAGGGGGAAGAATTTGACCGCGTGCTGGGATTGGAGCTGGGGGCGGACGACTATGTCACGAAGCCCTTCAGCCCCCGTGAGCTAACGGCCCGCATCAAGGCAATCTTTCGCCGGATGCAGCCGAGAAAGCCGTCCGGGGACGAGGAACCGGGGAAGCAGTCGCTGGATTTCGGCAAATTGGCGATTTTTCCGGAGCGCCGGGAAGTAATTGTCAACGGCGAGAAGGTGAATTTCCGCCCGAAGGAGTTCGACCTGCTGGTCCATTTGGCCAAATCGCCGGGAAGCGTCTATACCCGGGAACAGCTGCTTGAGCATGTTTGGGGCTACGATTTCATGGGCGATATCCGGACGGTTGACGTTCATGTGAAGAAGGTCCGGGAGAAACTGGGTCCCCTGGGCGGCGATTATGTGCAGACCGTTTGGGGCGTAGGCTACAAATTCGAGGTTGAACGATGATTCTCGGCATTGACAAGAGCATCTTCCGCCGTCTGCTCTTCAGCTACCTGTTCACGGTGCTCCTCGGGCTTTGCGCGGTCGGGCTTCTCATGTCGTATTTCGCCAAAGCGTACATTGTCGATTCCGTCAAGACGGAGCTGCTCCGCAAGGCGAAGCGGGTAAACCTGTCCATCCAGCAGGAAACCCGGGTAAACGACGGAGTCCGGAAAATGCTGGTTTTCTTCGACCAGTCGTATGATACCCGCATTTGGCTGTTCGACCGGACCGGCAACATTGTGGCTACTTCCACGCAGGACGAGGTCACGATCGGCAAAGCCGTCAACGCCTCAATCGTAAGCAAAGTGATGAAGGGGGAAAATGCCGTCAACGATCTGAGCTTTGAGGGCATGACGCAGCCGATGCTGTCGGTGGTCGTGCCGTGGGGCAAGGACGACAATGTCTACGGCGGCATTATTCTGCACGCCCCGATCAACGGAATTGAGGAGACCGTCTCCAACCTGCGGGAGACGATCTTGTGGGTCACGCTGTTCGGAATTATCCTGTCGACCGCCATCGCCTCGTATTTATCCTGGTCGATCTCCCGGCCGCTGCGCAAAATCGATCAGGCGGCGGCGAGGATCAGCATGGGCGATTACGCCAAGCGGATCCGCATTTCGTCCAAGGACGAGATCGGCGATCTGGCATCGACCATCAATACGATGGCCGACAAGCTGGAACAGATTGATTCGGACCGGAGAAAGCTGGAGCAGATCCGGCACGATTTTCTTGCCAATATCTCCCATGAACTGCGGACACCGCTGACGGCCATGCAGGGATTTCTCGAGGCGCTCCAGGACGATTTGATCGACGAGGAAAGCCGCCAGAAATATTACGGAATCATTTATCATGAAACGCTTCATATGAACCGACTCGTCGATGATATCATGGATCTGATCAAGCTGGAGAACAACGATATCGTGCTGGCCAAGGCACCGATCGATATTGCCTCCATGCTGCGGAAAGCCGCTTTCCGCTTTTCCCAGGAGGCTGCGGAGAAAGGGCTGGAGATCAAGGTTGAAACGGCACCCGATCTCCCCAATGCGGATGCGGATCCAACGCGGTTTGAGCAGATCCTGAACAATCTGGTCAAGAATGCCGTGAAATTTACCGAGAACGGAATTATCTCGCTTCGCGCCAAGCAGGACGGGGATTACGTGCAAATCTCGGTCAGCGATACCGGCATCGGGATTTCGCCCGGGGACCAGGAAATGATCTGGGAGCGCTTCTTCAAGGTCGACCGCGGACGTTCCAAGAAGAACGCGGGGAACGGTTTGGGGCTGGCCATCGTGAGGGAACTGGTGGAGCTGCATGACGGAAAGATCGATGTCGCCAGCGAGCCGGGCAAAGGAACGACGTTCGACGTCTGGATACCGGTCCGTCCTGCGGTTTAATCGGGTAGACGGCGCGGTCGTCGCAGCGGTCGAACAGGCTCCGTTTTCGCAGCGAAGACGCGGGGATCGGAAGGTTTCCCCGCATTATCCTTGGCCGGGCGGAGCCGAGGAACTGCGCACGATCAGCTCGGGAGGGAGGATGATTTTGCGCCATTCCGGTCCCGCCTCGCCGCGTATGCGCTCAATCAGAAATTGGATGCCCATGCTGCCGAACTGGTAGGCGGGCTGCGCGGCCACCGTCAGAAACGGGTTCAGCTCCGAAGCAATACCGAGGTCGTCAAAACAGACGACCGACATATCGCGGGGCACCCGAAGCCCCATCCGGCGAAGCGTCTGAATGACGCCGACGGCAAGAAAATTGTTTGCGGCGAAGATCGCCGTCGGACGGTCGGGAAGCTCCAGCCACTTGTTGACGGTACCGGTGGCATCGAACTGCTTGTATCCCATTTCAACGATCAGACCGGAATCGATGTCCAGACCGTTCAGCTTCAATGCCTCAACATATCCCATCTGCCGCCCGCGCGCGGTAGATACCTGCCGGGGACCGTTGATCAGGGCGATCCGTCGGTGTCCGAGACCGATCAGATGCTCCACCAGCTGGCGGGCGCCGTCGCGGCTGTTGCCCAGAATGGTGTCGCTCTGAATGCCGGGGACCTCGCGGTCCAGCATGACGTACGGGACTCCGTGCTTTTCCAGCCGGCGCAGATGTTCGGCGGACATATCCCCCGCCGGCGCGATCAGCACCCCGTCCGCCCGGGTGGACAGGAGCATTTCCACATAATCCTTCTCCTTGGCCAAATCCTCGTCGCTGTTGCAGAGCAGCAGACGGTACCCGTACTGCTTGGCGGCGTCCTCGGCCCCCCTTGCTACCGTGGTATAAAAAGGATTTGTGATATCGGTAATCAGCAGGGACAAAAGCTTCGTTTCCTGCAGAACGAGACTGCGCGCCATGGAATTAGGCACATAGTGCAGTTCTTCCATGACTTTCCGCACACGCTGGCGGGTCTTCTCGCTGATTCTTCCCGTGTTATTGATAACCCTGGAAACGGTCATCGCCGAAACATTGGCCTTTTTGGCAACGTCATAGATTGTTGTCATGGATTCAACCTTCCCTGATAGACTCTGCTCCTATAATAACCAAACGGCAGATGGTCATCAAGGCGCAGCATCGTCCTGGGGTTAGCGGTAACCCCGATTCTTGGGGCCGGCTGACCCTTCGAGCCGATGCGGAATCTCCGCAAAATCCCGGCCTTCGGGATATATGCCCGTAGCGTCCGGACGGGTGCATACGTATGATGGAGCAGTGCTGAATGGGAAGGAGGTTTTCGAACGTGCAGATGCTTGCCCAGTATCCGATCAAGGAAGAAAACATTGCCGCCTTTTTCGGCCGGCCGGTGGTGGCCCTGCTTCCGGACGGTGAGGTTGTAGGGGGAATCGTTGACCGCGTTCATGACGGACACCTGGTTATGCGCCCGATTGATTTGCCGGATGCAGTTGTGCAGAATGTCAGGGAATCGGCCAAGAACCTGAAACACCCGGCCGGTCCGAAAGCGAAAAATAAAGCTTCGGCCGGCAAAACGGGGAGGGCGAAAACGAGCGCTTTCGGGTATCCGGGTTACCCGCTTGGCTGGGGGTACGGCAATTTCGGCTGGGGAGTCGGCTGGTGGTGGATCTGGCCGCTTCTGTTTATAACGGCGCTTTTTGCTTTTCCATTCTGGTGGTAAGCCTTGGCATGGGCAATGTGTGTGGAAACGTGCGGAGGAGGAAAACCTGCGATCCCCGGGGAGGGTGCCGCGGGTTTTTTTCGTTTGGGGTGAAAAGCGTTTGCGGCGGCCACGCAAAAAGAAGCGGCCTGCCGAATGGGCAATCACCGCTTCCTTTTGTCCGAAAAACCGGCCTTCCGGGACGGCGTCAGATTCCCCACGCGCGGGAAACAATGACCAGCAGAATAAACAGCACCAGAATAACTCCAACTGTGGTATAGCCGAAGCCTACGGGATAGCCGCAGCCATAGCCATAACCGAAACCGTAGCCAAAACCCATCGTCGACCCCTCCTTTCCGCCGGATTGTGATGAAGAGACTTCGATCACAACACCATAGTATGAGCGGAGGGGCTGTCCGGATTGGACATCCGTCCCGGGGGCCAAAAGATCATGGTCCGGGTCCATCCGCTGCAACGGAGGGAAAATCACGGCGGTTGCCGGGCATTCGTCCATGCCGATTTGTGCGCATCTCCATAAGATATCCTACGTTGATGGGAGGAAGATGCGCTGATGGACTATTTGGAAATGTTGGCCCGATTGGGAGTAGGCAGCGCCCACCCCGGGGGATTCACCGCAACCCTGGAGCAGCTTGCGAATCATCCGCTTCCGAAGGGCGCCAAAATTTTGGAGGTCGGATGCGGCACGGGAAGAACGGCCTGCTATTTGGCAAAACAGAATTACCGGATTACCGCCCTGGATATCCGCCCGCTCATGATTGCGAAGGCCCGCAAACGCGCGGAAGAGGAAGGCGTTGCGGTTTCATTTGTTGAAGGCGACGTCAATGCCCTCCCGTTCGGGGAAGGGGAATTCGACGTTGTGCTCGCGGAATCGGTGACGATCTTTGCTGATCCGCCGAAAGCGCTGAAAGAATACTGCCGCGTTCTGGCCGCCGGCGGAAAGCTGTACGACCGGGAAATTATGGCGCTGAAGGAGCCGACCGAAGACCTGCGAAAAGAGGTGTTCGAGTTTTACGGCGCCCGAAAGCTGTACCTTCCCGGCGAATGGATAAGCCTCATGAAGAAAAGCGGCTTTAACCCGGCCGAAGTCTGGAATGCGGCTCCCTTTCCGATGAACATGTGGGAAGATACGTTCCGCCATCCCGACCACCTGCAGAATGTGGATGAAGGAGCCATGCAGGATCCCAGAGTCTGGGAAGTTTCATTCAAATACGACGATATCATGATGCGGTATCATTCGTATTTCGGTTTTGGCGTCCTGATCGGCACCAAGGCGTAAACACCGCGGCACGCGAAAGGTCTTCCCTGCCGGCCCGCAGCCGAAGGAAGACCTTGCTCTCTTTGTACAGGCCGGGCCGGCGGCACTACAAGGGCAGATAATTTCCGATTCGCCGCTTGATGCTGTCAATGCCGATGGCGAAGCCAAGGCCCTGGTTATCCTTGACTACAAAAGCGTTCATTCCGATTACCCGTCCATTCAGGTTGATCAGCGGCCCCCCGCTGTTGCCCGGATTGATGGCGCAATCCGTCTGAATCACTTCTTCATAATTTTTACTGGAGTTGGAGAAACGGATTTTGCGGTTTTTCGCGCTGATTACGCCGGTCGTAATCGTATGGTCCAGGCCGAGCGGATTGCCGATGGAGATGACCAGCTCCCCGACCTTGCTTTGCGCGGAAGAGCCAAGGGGCAAGGGACGAAGCGGGTGATCCGGCTGGATCTTGATCACGCCCAGATCCCTTTCTTCATCCCGCAGCACAATTTTGGCCGAATACTGCTTTCCATTGTACAGCTTTACCCGGATATCGTCGGCCTGATGGATGACATGCTCGCTGGTCAGAATGTAGCCGGCCGGGTGGATAATAAAGCCGGTGCCCATGCTTTCGGATATGCTCTCCTCTTCCTCATCCGGATAAAGAAACGGGATCAGGAACGATTGAAGGGACGGACGTCTGTTCAACCCCGCCCGGTGGTTGGCTTTCAGCGAAATGACGCTGTGCTTCGCCTTTTCCACTACAGGTACAAAATAATTTCCGGGATGGCGGTAAGCCGGTGTTCTTTTTCTCGAACGCACGGCACTTGCTTTGCGCTTCAAGTGCCCTCCTCCTTCCGACGTCTCGCAGTTTAAGTTTCCATTTGCCTGTTCATGCTTCAAAATGCTCTGTTTGGTATATTAAATGTGAAAACATGGAAGATGTTCCATTCCGCTTCTCTCCGAAGGAATTTATCGGCCCGGAGCAAATTTCCCGGAATGGCTCACTTGAAAAAAGGGCCGGCCTTGATGTATGTTTTATTTGGATATGAAAAGGGGAATCCGGCGGCCGCTTCGGATCGGGCGCCGCCTAGTTTCAATCTGTTTCGCCCGCCGGTATTTCGGCTTTGGCAGCCCTGGGAAATCCTGCAGCTTTGTCCGCGGATTAAGGGTTGGGTAAAGGAGGATCGGGACCTTGGCTAAGCATTGGTTGTGGGGAGGAATCGGTTTACTTTTGTTATACACGGTGGTTCCCTGGGTGCTGACCCGCATATTTGGAATCGGAGTTTACCGGAAGGGGCATACAGGCAAAAAAATCGCCCTGACCTTCGACGACGGTCCGGATCCTGTCTATACTCCAAGGCTTTTGGATTTGCTGAAGGAGAAAGGAATTCAGGCCACTTTTTTTGTGTTGGGGGAGAAAGCAGAGAAATATCCGGGGCTGATTGAGCGCATGCACAAGGAAGGCCACCAGATCGGAATTCATAATTACCGTCATCTCTCGAACTGGCTGCTCACCCCCCGCTCGGTATGGAAGCGGCAGGTGGAAAAGTCGGCACAGATTGTACAAGACATCACGGGTATACGGCCCGAATATTATCGTCCGCCGTGGGGAATCCTCAATCTTTTCGACCTGTGGCTTCTGAAGCGGTACCGCATTGTTCTGTGGTCGCTGATGCTTGGCGACTGGAGATCGCGGATCGGCCCGGAGAGGCTGGCCTACCGCCTGATCCGCCGGGTCCGGGACGGGGACATCATTCTTCTGCACGACAGCGGCGAAACTTTCGGCGCGGACCTTGACGCCCCTGAACAAACCATACGCGCCCTGGAAATCGCTCTTGACGAATGGAAGGCCAGGGGGCTGGAATGCATCCGGATCAGCGAGATGGAGAGGAGGTCGCGGGAATACGTGCACAGTCTTCGTTTTACCAAAAGAATGCTTCTGGCTGTCTGGATGCGCTGGGAGCATTTGTTCGAACGTCTATTCCATATTGAGCCGATCGACCGGAGCAATCCCCTGCTGAAGCTTAGAATCCGCAAATTCCGGGGCAGCCGGCCCATCGTATTGCCGGACGGGGAGGTCATTCGTCACGGAGATCTGGTGGCCGAGCTCCATTTTGACAACGAGCTGCTGCTGCACATCGGATCCAATTCCAATTCCTCGGTACATCTGGCCATCCAGATTATCCGCCGGGCGGAGACGCTTATGCCGCAGATGGGCCAGATGATTCACAGGGATCCTAAATATCGCGAAGTCAAGGGGCTTTACGGTATCAGCATCCTGCATCGGGGAGTCAAGCAGCTTGGTTTTACCGTGATCGGCATGCCCAAGAGCTTGTTTTCCTTCGTCACCCGGTACTACCTTCGCTGGCTGATGTATGTGATTCATCCCCTGGGACGGGAGCGGCTTAAGCTGAAGCCCGATGAAATGGTGCCCAAAATTATAGCCATGTCGCGCAAGGAGCTTGTCAGCCGCTATTGCGGAATATGAACCCGTCCGTCCGGGCGGGCTCTTTTTTTATGGATTTCTTGTCGCAGGGCCGGACAGGGCTTACAATAATGAAGGTGTACGATCGCGATTACCGTTAAAAATCCGCTTCAGGGGCAGGAGAATCGCCGGATGGGGAGGGAGAAAATGAGGTATCGACTCATTGCACTGGACATGGATGGAACCTTGCTGCGCCGCGGCAAGGAGATTTCCGCGGAAACCAGGCGCAGTCTGGCCGAGGCGGCGGACCGGGGAATCCATATCATCCTGGCTACCGGCAGACCGTACCGGGATGCGCTGCCGTACGCCGAAGACCTTGGACTTCAGATGCCAATGGTTATCAACAATGGCAGCGAAATCTGGGAATCCCCGGCCCGGCTTCACAGCCGCCACGAGCTTCCCGCGAAGGAGGTGTGCCGGCTTCTCGATTTGGCCGCGCGTTTCGGCAGGGATGTGCGTTATTGGGCCCATACGGTCAGCGGCCGGGTGGACGAAACGAATCTCCCCCGGGATCCGGCCTCGCTGCAGTGGCTTCAGTTCGGCATTCACGCAAGCCGTCGGGAGGTTCTGGCGGAAATTTTTGAGGAAACGAAATCATGGGGGGCCTTCGAGATCAGCAATTCGCATCCGCTGAACATCGAATTCAATGCGCCGGGAATCAGCAAAGCGAGCGGATTGGAAGAGGTCTGCCAAATTCTGCACGTGCCGATGGACGAGACGGTTGCCGTGGGGGACAGTCTCAACGATTTGGCGATGATTGCCCGTGCCGGGTTCGGCGTAGCGATGGGCAACGCCCAGGAGGAAGTCAAGCGGGCCGCCGACTGGATCGCCCCGACGAACGAAGAGGACGGGGTCGCTGAGGTGATCCGCAGATATCTCCTCGGCGAAGACAAAATGTACAAGTAATTTCCGGATCTGGGCAAGATTCGAATAGACTGCCGGGAGCGGTTGCAATACAATGATCCGGAGAAGATATTATCGTGGGAACAGGAGGCAGGAAAATGAGCGCCGAACGCAAGGAGGGAAACCGGAGCATGAAATTCGGCTGCTGCGTGTCCAGCGGTTCATTTATGCCGCAGGAGAAGCAGGCCAACCTTACGGCTAACCCGGTGGAGCAATTGTTGAACGCTTTGGATGGAGTTTATGAGAGCGGTTACGATTTTGCCGAATGGACCGTGGGGGCAGTAATGAAGCTGACCGCGGAAGAATTTGAAGCGTTGGCAGGCAAAGTGCGGGAATCTGGCCGCACGGTTCCGTATTTCAACAGCTTTATTCCGCCTTCCCTGAAGCTGACCGGTCCCGGGGTCCGGCGGGAAGAGATTGAATCATACGTGGACGAAGCGATGAGAAGGGTCCGCGCGTTGGGCGGAACGCTGATCGTATTCGGCAGCGGGGGCGCCCGTACGGTACCCGAAGGCTTTTCCATGGAGAGGGCCGGGGAACAAATCAGGGACTTCCTTCAGCTCTGCGACAGGCTTGCCGGGAAACATGGCCTTGTTGTCGTGATTGAGCCGCTGAACCGGAAAGAAAGCAACATCCTCAATACGGTGAAGGAAGGACTGGACCTTGCGATCGGGCTGGGCCTTCCGCACATCAAGGTGCTGGCCGATGCTTATCACATGTATCTTGAGAAGGAATCTTACGGGATCATCGCAAGCGCGGTCGAAAGCGGCATGCTTGCGCATGTGCATATTGCGGAAGGGGACCGCAGCTTCCCGCTGCCTGAACGCCATGGCTCCGGCGTGGACTTTGCCGCATTCTTTGCCGCACTGTACGAAGCGGGCTATCAGGGAGCCATTTCCGCAGAATGCCAGTCCGCACGTTTCGCGGAGGACAGTGCCAAATCCCAGGATTATGTCCGGTCTGTCTGGTCGGAAATATCCCGGTAAACCATCCATTTTGAGGTGAGCAGAGTGTCGCAAACATTATTTCGACT
>Ga0310828_1000894_pt1 | contig 22491 bp, 13 predicted proteins | sample WT_ome_3_FD_202242 | JGI IMG/M metagenome (GOLD analysis project Ga0310828, IMG submission 202242) | Sorghum-adapted microbial communities enriched on wild type (WT) sorghum from Joint BioEnergy Institute, Emeryville, California, United... ... | reverse complement strand
ATCGGCATTTGGCGGCATGAGCGAGAGCCTGCGCAAGTATGGCATCCCGATCGGCTGTACGGCTGACGGCCCGTCCGGCATCCGCATGGACAGCGGCCACAAGGCGACGCAGGTGCCGATCGGCACGCTCCTGGCTGCGACATGGGATCCGGCGCTGGTCGAGGAGCTCTATGTGCTGGAAGGCAAGGAGCTGCTCCGCAACGAGATCGACCTGCTGCTTGGCCCGGGCATGAACCTGCGCCGCAGCCCGCTGAACGGACGCAACTTCGAATACTTCTCCGAGGATCCGCTGATCACAGGTGTATTTGGAGCCGCATGCACGATCGGCATCCGCAAGGGCGGTTCCTTCGCGACGTTGAAGCACTTCGCCTGCAACAACCAGGAGCTGCACCGCACGAAGGTCGATGCGGTCGTCTCCGAGCGCGCGCTGCGCGAGCTCTATCTGAAGGGCTTTGAGATCGCGGTGAAGCAGGGCGACGCCAGGGCGATCATGACGTCGTACAACCCGATCAACGGCCACTGGGCCGCATCCAACTACGACCTGAACACCACCATCCTGCGCAAGGAATGGGGCTATGACGGTATCGTCATGACCGACTGGTGGGCGACGATGAACGATCCGGTGACGGGCGGTCCGGCATCCAGGACGTACACGAACCATATGGTGCGCGCGCAGAATGACCTGTACATGGTCGTGCCGAACTACGGCGCCGAGATCAATGCGAGCGAGGACAACACGATCGAGTCACTGGCGAACGGCACGTTGACGCGCGGCGAACTGCAGCGGTCTGCGATCAACATCTGCCGCTTCCTGATGCAGGCGCCGGTATTCTCCCGCAAGCAGAAGCTGGCAGCCGAGCCGATCGTGACGATCGGGGCGCGAGAATCGGCACCTGCGGGGTATGAGGAGATTCATGCGCTGGAGGATTACCTGGAGGTGAAGCCTTCGGCTGAAGGCACCGCGCTCATCGAGGTGAAGCAGCGCGGCTACTACCGGGTGCTCGCGCGCATCATGAAGGAAGGACAAAACGTCGCGCAGAGCGCTTGCAACGTGACGCTGAACGGGCAGTGGGTGTCCACGCCGCAGACGAACGGCACCGCCGGCAACTGGACGAGACAGATCCTGGCCAAGGCCGAGCTGGAGCCTGGCTTCTATGAGATGAAGCTGGATCATGTCAAGCCGGGCCTGACGATCGACTGGATCGGTTTCACGCGGCTGTAAGCTGCATGATGGATCATAGAAATAGGAGAGGGTCGCCTGGATGGCGGCCCTTTCTGTCTGTGTACGCCCATCTTGGTGAGAGGACGGGGGCTAGGCGCCCCATCCTGCTCGATTATAGCGGAAGCGGTCGAAGTGTACGATTTTTCGAACAAAATCACCGGAGTTGAAGCAATTTGGGTCGGAGATGTACGATTTTTCGAACAAAACCATCCGCGCATGAGGCAATTTGGGTCGGATTTGTACGATTTTTCGAACAAAATCACCGGCGCTTAAGCAAATTTGGATGGTTTTGTACGATTTATCGAACAAAACCACTGGCGCTTGAGCCAATTTGGTCGGAGATGTACGATTTATCGAACAAAACCACTGGCGCTTGAGCCAATTTGGTCGGAGATGTACGCCCCGTTCCTTTACCCCGCCTGGAAATACAAGGCCAAACCCGCACATAACATGACGATTCCTCATATGCGATAGGCGTAGAGGGCCAAATTGTTGGGTTCCACCTTGCCTTCACGCCGCCACCAATTGCACAGGTACCAATAGAACCGCGGCGTAAGCAGCGAAATAAGGCCAAGGATGATCAGAGCCGCGATAAAGAACCACACAAACGCCACCTTCTCTGTTGCAAAATACATTCCCCAATGAATGGCATATCCCGCATGTGCTCAATGAATGGACAACAAGAACACCAGAATGAAGTGCAAAGAGTTCGGTCGCTTTTCACTTCCATCATGCAGCAGGACAACAGCACCCTTATCGCGAAGCGGTAAAGAACAGGCAAAAAACGCAAGAATTGATCATTGTTTTCCAGTCGAACAGATTGAATAATAAGGACAATAGCTATTATTGACGTCAATCATAGTGAAATGAGGGAACAACCGATGCGAGGACCGGCCGGCCAAGTGGTCAAGCTTCTGCTGTTTGTTTCCGTTTGCCTGTTTGTCATCCTTTCATGCGACAGGAGTCAGACAGCTGACCAACAAGAAGAAATCACGAATATCGCCTATGAGGAAATGGGACTGAGCCGTTATGATCCGGTGATCACGCTGTCGTTTGCGGGTGAGGACAGCATCTTCATCGATGAGATTATGAGCATTCATCCGGAGGAAACGCTCACGAGCAATCGATGGATACGGCTTTATGAGGAAGTGCTGGGGATCCGGATTGTTTACGACTGGATTGAGAAGGGGGATACCTATCGGCAGAAGCTGAGCTTCGCCATCTCCTCCGGCGTCATTCCTGACGTCGTCAGGGTGAAAGCGAGTCAACTGCGCATTCTGAGCAACGCTGGCCATATCCAGGATCTGACGGAGGCGTATAACCGCTATGCGACGGATCTGACGCGGGAGATCTTGACCCAGGAAGGAACCGGGCCTTTCCAGACGGCCACCATCGACGGGAAGCTGATGGGCATTCCGCAGAATGACTCGTCCATCGACAAGGCCAATGTGATCTGGATTCGCTCCGATTGGCTTGCCAATCTCGGTCTCGACCCGCCTGGGACGATGGAGGATCTGCTCGCGATTTCGAAAGCGTTTACGGAGCAGGACCCGGATCGCAACGGGCTGCAGGATACCTATGGCATCGCGGCCACCAACTATCTCTGGGACCCGGTGGCCGGGCTGCATGGCTTCATGGCCGGCTATGATGCGTATCCGCAACTATGGATCGAGGACGATGCCGGCAATCTGGTGTATGGCGGCATCCAACCCGAGGTGAGGACGGCGCTGGCCGTGCTGCAGGAGCTGTACCGCGATGGTCAGATCGATCCGGACTTTGCGATCAAGAACGGAGAACAGGTTCGACGCGATATCGCGGAAGGCAAGATCGGCATCATGTACGGCGAGCAGTGGGGATCTTTTCACGTGGGGGGGAGCCTGGGCTCCGACGAAAACGCGGACTGGCAAGCCTATCCGATCGTCTCCGCTCTTGGCAAGCTGCCGAAGGTCCCCCTCAAATTCTCGACGACCGAGTACTTTGCCGTCAGAAGCGGCTACGAGCACCCGGAAGCGCTGGTGAAGCTGTTCAATCTCCATCTGGAGAAAAATTGGGGGGAAACGGCTGAATACGAGACCTACTACAACGATTCGGCGGCCGTCTGGCAGTTGTCTCCCGTCAAGCCGTTCCCGCCGATGAAGAATATCAACGCCTACCGACAGCTGGCGGAGTTTGAGAGAACCGGCCATGGCACGCAGATGGGCGACGAAGCAAGGACGATCTGGAAATACATTCAGTCCTGGCGGAATGAAGGGCAGGCAGGAGGATGGGGCTGGGAACGCACCTATGGGCCAGGCGGCGCCTATTCCATCATTGATGCATACGACAGGAACGGCCAGCTGCTGTATGACCGATTCACCGGAGTAGCCACCCCGACGATGATCGATCGGGAATCCTTCCTCCACGACCTGCAGAACGAGGTGTACATCAACATCATCCTGGGAGGCCCCCTCGAGGATTTCGACCAGTTTGTGGAGCAATGGCGATCGCTTGGCGGCGATCGCATCACCGAAGAGGTCAACGAATGGTACCGCGCCCAGAATTGATCGCCAAGCCGCATGCACACTCCTGTGATCGTCGCGACCTCCAACCATCAAACGAGCCTGTAACGGGGGAATCATCTTTGTTGAAAATACCGAACCTGTCTCTCCGACATTCGATCTTCATGAGGATGATCGCCTTGTATCTGGTCGTTGTCCTGCCGATTATCCTGCTCAGCCTGTATCTGTACAGCTGGAGCTACAACAATGCGAGCGATGAGCTGTCACGCGCCGCGGAGTCGCAGCTTGCCTTCTATCTCGATGAAATGGAGCGGGAGATCACCTGGCTGGAACTGGAGATGTTCGACATCATGGAGGATGTCGATCTTCGTCGCTCGTCGGTCACCTGGTCGCTGCTGGATGCCGTGGCCAGAAAGAACAGCCTGAACTATGCGATGCAACGTCTCACCTCGATCAAGAACAGCAGCGCCCTGATCGCCGATGTATGCCTTCACCTTCGCACCGCCGGAAAGACGATCTCGGCGAAGAACGGCATAGACGATCTGGATGGGGCCATGTTTCATGGGTTGTATACGCAGGCGCTCAAGCGGGAAGGCAGATTCTTGCTGCATGGCGATTCCCTTCATCTCGTTGCGCTCAAGCTGAGCGGCATGAAAGATGAGCTGCCGCTGTTTATCGTACAGATCCAGCTGGACGAGGCCCAGCTTCGCCATTCGCTGTCGCGATTGAATCTGTACGAGACGAGCGGAGCATTCCTCATAGCCGAGTCCATGGACTATGCGCTCACGAGCCGCGAGGAGGACGAGCCGCTGCTCACAGAATATCTCAACCAGAGAAGTGCCGGGACGGGTGCGATGCTCATTCATGATTGGCATGGCCGAACCTATCAGATGAATCATGCCTATTCGGAAGATCTGCAGATGTCGGTCGTGACCTTCCTGCCGGAGGAAGAGGTCAAGCGGCCGCTCAGCAAGTTCAAGCTGTGGGCCTGGGTTTATGCCACCGCTACGCTGCTCGCCGTTGTGCTTTTTTCCTATATCAGTTACAAGAAGGTGCACAAGCCGCTCCTGCTGCTGGTGAAAGGGTTTCGCAAGATGGAAGGTGGTGTGCTGGATATCCGTATCGATCATAACCAACGCGATGAATTCGGGTATCTGTACGATCGGTTCAACCAGATGATCAAGCGCCTGCAGAATCTGATCGAACAGGATTTCAAACATCAGATGATGATGCAGAGAGCGGAGCTGAAGCAGCTGCAATCGCAGATCAATCCGCATTTTCTTTACAACAGCTTCTTCATCCTGCACTCGATGGCGAAGGTCGGCGATCTGGAGCGAATCGAGGAATTTACGCTGATGATCGGGGAATATTTCCGGTTCATCACGCGAAACGGGGAAGACTTCGTCAGATTGGGTGAAGAGGTTCACCATTCCCGCATGTATACGGAGATTCAGAAGCTGCGTTTCTCTCGCCGGATCAAGGTGGATTTTGACGAGCTGCCTGGTGAACTGGAGCAGATCAAGGTGCCGAAGTTGATCATCCAGCCGATCATTGAGAATGCTTATGAGCATAGCCTGGAGAACGTGGAGCAAGGCCGCTTGAGCGTCTCCTTCGAGGTGGTGGGCAAACTCCTCCGCATCATCATCGAGAACAGCGGCGAGATCAGCGATGCCGAGCTGGAGGAGCTGCGTCACAGACTGAAGCGCTCGTCAGAGTCGTATGAGATGACCGGCATGATCAATATCCACAGGCGCTTGCAGCTTGCATACGGCGAGGAGAGCGGGCTCGTCCTGGACAGAAGTGAGCTCGGCGGACTGAAGGTGCAGATTCAGATCAAGCTTGCGGATGGGGAGGAAGATCATGATGCACAGGATGCTCATCGTGGATGATGAAGAGATCATCACCGACAGTTTGTATGAGGTGACCCGGAAGCTGCTGCCGGATGAGCTCGATGTATGCAAGGCGTATTCGGCGCGGGAGGCGCTCGCCTGGCTGTCCCGCACGCGGATCGATATCGTGCTGACGGATATTCGCATGCCCGGGATGAACGGACTGGAGCTGTCCGAGCAGATCCGGCAGTATTGGCCTCGTTGCCGAATCATCTTCCTGACGGGTCACAGCGAGTTCGACTACGCTTACCAGGCGATGAAAGTGCCCAACATCCGTTATCTGCTGAAAACCGAAGGTTACAACAAGGTGCTGGATACCGTTCGCGAGGTGCTCGAGGAGATCAGGCACAGTGAACGGATGGACCAACTCATCAATCAATCGCGCGATCGGGCGGGACAGCTGGAACTGATGTGGCAGACGGACTATTTCCGCCACTTGATTCAGGACTCGCCGGATAAGGACCTCGCGCAACTGGAGGATGATTTCCGTCAACTGAACATCTGTCTGGACGCGCGTTCGCCCGTTGTTCTCGCGCTGGGACATATCCAATATCCGGACGGCCTCTCCTATATGGAGCGGCGCGAGCGGCTCAACGGGGTCAGACTGGTATGGAATTCATACCTGACGGAACGGCCCATCAGCATCGTCATCGAAGACAAGTACGGGGATCTGGTCTGGTTCATCCAGCCCGACAAGGCGGAGGGGCGATTCGTTCCGCATCTGATTCGCTACCTGGAAGGGACGATGGAACTTATCCAGCAATCCGTGATGGAGTCGTCCGGGCTGGTGCTTACGTTCGCGATCAACGGTGAGCCATGCACCTGGACGGAAGCGTCCTTGCAATATGAACGCCTCCATCTGCTCATGCATCTCCGCTTTGGCGGCGGCATGCCGGCGATCATCAAGGCAGGTCAGGAGGAGAGCGAGGATCTGCAGAGCCGTGAGGAATACCGGATGAAGCAGAAGCTGGATATTCTGGCTGCCCACCTCGATGCGGGACGGGAGGAAGATTTCATCGCCGGCTTCGATGAGGTGATGATGACCGTCGTCTGCATGGACACCACGAATCCTCCGCTTGTGATGGAAACCTACTACGGGATCGCGTTGTCTCTCCTGGGGCATATCAATCGTTTCGGCTTGCACGGGATGATCGGCGACTATGGCAAGTTGATGCGATTCGATGAACATGGTTCGCTCAGTGAAGCGTTCGTGTATCTGTATCAGATCGCCCGTCGCATATTCACCCATAACCGACTCAAGGAGAAGGACCGGGCCGCGAAGATCATCGATCGACTGTGCCAATACATCCTGACGCATCTGAACGAGGATCTGTCGCTCGTACGACTGGCGGAACTGCATTATTTCAATCCGTCCTATCTGTCGAGATTGTTCAAACAGGAGAAGGGCATGAACCTGTCGGACTACATCGAGCAATGCCGGATCGCCAGGGCGAAGGAACTGCTCCAGGATCGCGACCTGAAAGTACGGGAAGTGGCGGCGGCCGTCGGCTATGACGCCGCGCATTCCTTCACCCGCTTCTTCAAGAAGACGACAGGAGTGTCTCCGCAGGAATACAGAGATCAACTGATCAAAGGGGGATAAGAGCCATTCATGTGGATGAGGAACCACAAGCACAGGATGTTGGTGATCGCTGTCGCGGCGGTCATCGTCATCGGTGCTGCGATATGGGGATTCTGGCAAGCTGCCGGTAGCGGGCAGGCGGATCCGGGAGAGCCGCCGCCATATGCGACCAACCCGATCATCTGGGCGGATGTCCCGGACCCGAGCGTCATCCGGGTGGGGAACGTATACTACATGTCCAGCACGACGATGCATATGATGCCCGGCACGCCCATCATGCGTTCGACCGATCTGGTCAATTGGGAGATCATCGGGTATCCATACCAGCGGCTGGAGGAGAACGACGCCTATGCGCTGCGAGGCGGTCAGAACGCCTACGGGAAAGGGGCATGGGCCAGCAGTCTGAACTACCGCGACGGCAGGTTCTATGTCCTGTTCGCCGCGCTTGATACGGGCAAGACCTATCTGTTCAGCACCGATGATCCGGCCGGAAGATGGGAACGGACGGAATTCAACACCTATATGCACGATCCGTCGCTCCTGTTCGACGATGACGGCAAGGCGTATATCATTCACGGCCGCACGGATCTAAGGATCAGCGAACTGAGCCCGGACCTGACATCGCTGAATCCGCACGGATTGAACCAGACGATCATCCCCTCGGGCCAGGAGGGCATGGAAGGCGCACACGCCTACAAGATCAACGGCAGATACTACATCGCCACGATATGGTGGGAACAGGGCAACATACGGAGGCAATACATCTACCGCGCGGACCGGATCGACGGGCCATATGAAGGACGTCTCGCGCTCAGCGATACGATGGGGTACAAGAACAACGGCGTCGCGCAGGGCGGCCTGGTCGATACGCCGGACGGCAAGTGGTATGCGATGCTGTTCCAGGATCATGACGCGGTCGGACGCATCCCCGTGCTGGTACCGGTGCGCTGGGAGGACGGCTGGCCGGTGTACGGCGATGAGGAGGGCAAGGTTCCGCTGACGTTTGTGAAGCCGCCGGGTACCAGCAGCTTCACGACAGAGCTGGTGCGCAGCGATGACTTTTACCAGGAGGGCATCATCGAGGAGGAACCGGAACCGGTCGCCGAACCTGATACGAACGTGGAATTCACGAAAAATTATGACTTTGCCGACGGCTTGGCCAATTGGAAGGCGCGAGGCTCAGAGGTGCGCATCCTGACGGAGGACGGCAACCGGATCGCCCACGTGACCAAACGCGTTCATACCTGGGCGGGGATCGAGCAGAGCTTCAGCTGGCGGATGCAATCCGGCAAGGAGTACAAAGCGACATTCCGCATCAGGTACACGGAAGGACCGGAGCAGAAGGAATTTGTCCTGACGGCCCAGAAGACGAGCGGCGGGCAAACTTCGTACCAGAACCTGGTGAGGGGGGTTGCGAACAGGGGCGAATGGACGGTGATCCAGGGCACCTTTGTAATCGATGACGATCCGTCCAGCCTTGACCTGTTCCTCGAGACTCCCTGGGTCGAACAGCCGGATGCGGAGCGGGATATGATGGACTTCTATGTGGATTATGTATCGATCAAGGAGAATCTGCCTCCCCCTTCCGCGAACCCGGAAGCAGCGCCGAACGGCTCGAAGCTGGGACTGACCTGGCAATGGAACCACAACCCGGACAACAGCCGTTGGTCGCTCACGGAGAGAAGGGGGTATCTGCGGCTGCGCACAGCGAGTGTGGCCGAATCCATCGAGCAGGCGCGGAACACGCTGACCCAGAGAACCCAAGGCCCCTACAGCTCCGGCTGGATCTCGCTCGATACGCGACATATGCTGGAGGGCGATGTGGCGGGACTGGCGGCCTTCCAGCAGGAGTATGGGCTCATCGGCGTGACGAAGCAAGATGGCCGTTCCTATCTCATCATGGCGGAGAGAAGCGGAGAGCGGGCACGGGAGGAACTGCTGGCTGAGCAGGTGTACCTGAAGATCGACATGGACTTCAGCCAGGATGTGGCGAGCTTCTATTACAGCTATGACGGCACTTCATGGACGCAGTTCGGCTCGCAGCTCAGGATGCGGTACACGCTGCCGCATTTTATGGGCTACCGCTTCGCCATCTTCAATTATGCGACGAAGCAGTTGGGCGGCTATGTCGACGTCGATTATTTCCGCTTCGAACCCGAGCTGACGGGCGAATCCACCCCGCTGGAGCTGACGGCCGGCATCGGTGGAGGGGAGATCATCATGGGCAGCGACCCGTCGATGGTGTATGACGTGCCTGTGGTAGTCAATCAGCTTCCCGCATACGGGAATATCGCGAGCATCCGGATGGAACTGCATATACCGCAAGTTCTGGAGGTGCTGGAGATCGTGCCGGATGATGGGCTGCGCGCCGAGGTGCGGCTGGAGGCGACGGACGGTGGCGTGCGGGCGACCTTCCTGTCCACTTCATCCGGTCCTGTTCGCTACGACAAACAGGGGGATGGCATACCGAGGTTGGCCGTGATTCGTTTGCGGATGAAGCAAGCCGTGGAAGATACACAGATCGGGGAGGTGGGCATACGCGAGATGATCATTCAATATGAGGACCATCGGGAAGAGTCGTATGACGTAAGCGGCGCTCATGCCAGGGTGAGCATGACGATACTGGCTAGCGCGGTGGGCAAGGTGCCGCCCTATGGCAATCCGCTGGTTTCGAACAAGTTCGGTGCGGACCCTTATGCGCTGGTCTATCAAGGCCGGGTCTATCTGTATATGACGGCGGACGCCTTCGAGTATGACGCCAACGGCCATATCAAGGAGAATACTTACGGTACGATCAACAAGATCACGGTGATCTCCTCCGATGATCTCGTCAACTGGACCGATCACGGCGAGATTCATGTCGCCGGACGGGATGGCGCGGCGAAGTGGGCCACGCAATCATGGGCCCCTGCCGTCGCACACAAGGTGATCGATGGCAAGGATCGATTCTTCCTGTACTTCGCCAACAACGCGAGCAACATCGGCGTGTTGACCAGCGACAGTCCGCTGGGCCCCTGGGTCGATCCGATCGGCAAGCCCTTGATCGAGCGTTCGACTCCTGGCGTGGCGGGTGTGCACTGGCTGTTCGATCCTGCCGTGCTCGTCGATGACGATGGCAGCGCCTATATCTACTTCGGAGGAGGCGTCCCGGAAGGACAGTGGGAGCATCCGATGACGGCGCGCGTCATGAAGCTGGGCGATGACATGATCAGCGTCGTTGGCGAGGCCGTGACGATCGATGCGCCGTACATGTTCGAGGACAACGGCATCCATAAGTTCAATGGCGTCTACTATTATACGTATTGCTCGAACTTCTACAGCGGGGAGCGTCCACCGGGAAGCCCGGGAGCGGGAGAGATCGTCTATATGACCAGCGACAGCCCGATGGGGCCGTGGGCATACGGTGGTTCGATCCTGAAGAATCCTGGCCATTTCTTCGACGTGGGCGGCAACAACCATCATGCGATCTTCGAGTTCGGCGGGGACTGGTACATCGCCTATCACGCGCAGACGTTATCCAAGGCGATGGGCCACTTCGGCAAGGGGTATCGGTCCACGCACCTGAACCGGGTGTTCTTCGACGACAGCGGCGCGATCCTGGACATCCAGGCCGATTACCAGGGCGTGGAGCAAGTCCAGGCGCTCGATCCGTACGAGCGGGTGGAAGGCGAGACCTTCGCCTGGCAAGCTGGCGTGAAGACGCGCCCGATCGCGCCGGAAGATCCGGTTCAGAGGGCGCTTGCGGATATTCATGGCGGTGACTGGATCGCCCTGTCCAGAGTGAACTTCGGTGAACAGCCGGCGGCCTCGTTCACGGCTGCGATCTCCAACGTACAGGCTGACGGGTTCATCGAGATTCGCATAGACGGACTGGACGGGCAGCGGATCGGCACGCTTCAGGTGCACGCGGCTGATGTTGGCTCAGGCTGGACCGAGCTCACGGCAGCACTGCAACCGGTGCAAGGTGTTCATGACGTGTATCTGATCTTCTTCGGCCCCCCGGATATCCCTTTGTTCGAGTTAGATTATTGGCGGTTGAACCGATAAGCAAACGGCAAGGAGCAAGAAGAACGGCTGCCGGCTCCGCTGAAGAGCTGGCAGCCTTCGATGATGCGAGACGGAAGGATGTGTACAGCAGATGATCATCACGAACCCCGTGATCTGGGCGGATGTCCCTGATGTCAGCGTGATCCGGGTCGGAACGACGTATTACATGGTCAGCACGAGCATGCATACGATGCCGGGTTGCCCGATCATGAAGTCGGTGAATCTGAAGGAGTGGAAGCTGATCGGTTATGTCTTCGACACGCTGGAGGACCATGATGCGCACAACTTGCTGGACGGCAGGGGAATATACGGCAAGGGCTCCTGGGCGGCATGTCTCAGGTACCATCAAGGAACGTTCTATGTGTGCTTCTCCTGCAATGACATGAATCGCTTCTATATTTATACCACTCAGGATATCGAGCGTGGCCCATGGAAACGTCACGCGTTCGAAGGCATCCGTCATGATCCGAGCCTGCTGTTCGATGATGACGGCAGGGTCTACGTCATCTATGGCAATGGCGACATCCGAATCAGGGAGATGACGGCCGATGGGACGGGCTTCCAACCTGGCGGCCTCGATCAGCTGCTGCTGGAGACGCCGCGTGAGGGCATCGGGCTGCGTTGCGAGGGTTGCCATGCCTACAAGCTGAATGGCTTCTATTATCTGCTCTTCATCGAATGGCCGAGAACCGGGAGCGCTCGTCGCCGCGTGGTCGGCTATCGCTCAAGGCAACTGCTCGGACCTTATGAGCGCAAGGTTCTGCTGGACGATGACATGGGTTATCGCAATGCGGGAGTGGCGCAAGGCGGTCTGGTGGACTCGCCTGCGGGTGACTGGTACGCCGTCCTGTTCCAGGATCATGGGGCGGTGGGCAGGGTTCCGTGCGTGGTGCCCGTGCGATGGGAGGACGGCTGGCCGGTGTACGGGATGGACGGCAAGGCACCCAGATCCTTCGAGGCGGATGTTCCTCCATCGGATACGTACCGTCTGGTCATCAGCGACCACTTCGATTACGATGAGGATCGGTTGCGCCCGCAATGGCAATGGAATCATAATCCCGATAACCGGTTATGGTCGGTTACGGCCCGGCCCGGACATCTCCGTCTCACGACTGGCCATCTGGCAAGCCGAGTGGAGCTGGCCCGCAATACGTTGACGCAGCGGACCGAAGGCCCGACCTGCAGCGCGGTGGCGCTGTTCGATGGCGCCCGGATGAAGCCGGGGGACCGGGCGGGACTCGTCGCGCTGCAATATGATTATGGCACGGTTGGTTTCCTGATCGCTGACGATGGAACGCGGTATGTCGCGATGTGTGTACGCGGGGAAGATGGACGGGATGCGGCGTTGGAGCAGGTGCCCTATGAAGGAGAACGGGTGTGGCTAAGGATTGATTTTGATTTTCGCGATCATGCCGATACCGCTGATTTCTATTATTCCGAGGATGGCACAGAGTGGCGGAAGCTGGGGATCACGCACCAATTGCGGTATACGTTGCATCACTTCATGGGCTGCCGCATCGGTCTGTTCCATTATGCAACCCGTGAGACAGGCGGTTATGTGGATGTGGATTGCTTCCTGTACAGGGGAGGTGAATAGCTGACGGATATTATCTGCACTCACGCCGCTCCGACGATCCTTTCCATACAAAAAAAGACGAGGGGCTACCCTGCCGGGACAGCCCCTTGCGTCGTCAGGCAGATCGCTGTGCGGCGCAGGCCGCGTGATGAGCCGACGAGACATCCTGGCTCATCCCCTCGTCAAGCTGTGCATGTCAGCCGCTTGCGGTATTCGTTGGCGCTCGTTCCGACGTATTCCCTGAATTTCTTGTAGAACCAGTCCACCTCCGAATAGCCCACCCGTTGGGCGATCTCGTAGATTCGCATGTCCGTCTCCTGTAGCAGCTGTTTGGCCTTCTCCATTCTCTGCTGAAGCACATATTCATTGAACGTCATGTTCATGTGCCGTTTGAATTTCTGCCCGAGGTACGTGCTGTTGAAATGCAGCTGGCTCGAAATTTCCTTCAGCGTGATATTCTGATCTAATCTGTCCTGGACGTATCGCTTCACGATGTCGATGATGGTCGCGGACTGATCCTTCTGTGTCGCGGGCTTGGCTTGAGGCAGCAGCTGGTCACGAACATTCATCAGACATGCGATCAGATCCTCCGGTTGATAGGGATCGGGCAGATAATCGCTTACCTGGAGGGTGATGGCCTTGCGCACGATATGAAAGTCCCTGATGCCGCCGAGCAGCACGATCGGCACATGGCTGAGTTTCCGGATGCGCTCGCACAGCTTCAAACAATAGGAGGGCAGCACGCCGGAGTGAATGACCACCAGGTCATAGGCCAGCTTGTCGATCGACTGCAGGATGCCCTCGCAGATCCGGTAATCCGGCGCCGCCACGTCAAACCCGAGACCTTCCCAATCTATCAGGCTCAGCAGGTGATCTCTGGATTGAACTTCAGGATCGACCAGGAGCAGCTTCATCCTTTCATACGACCTCTCTTTCATCCCGTATGCTCTATCTCCATTATGGGACCCCTTCGGAATCCTTCTCAATGTGCAAATCTTTAGAGTTTTAGCATATTTTTACTTTCCGTTGTGAAAGGTGATTCTCAGCGCGCATGTCGATGCCGATGTTGCTCGTCCATGCGTGATGTGCATTTCTTGCGGTCCTGAACAACTGTTTACATATGACCCCACACCTTATATGGAAAATAATACCATACAACACTTCTACGGTAATCAGATGAGAAGCGTCAGGTTGTTCGTTTTTTTGTGCAAGCGCTATACTCGCCCTTGAAAGGATTCCACACTTTTTCCAAGGGGGATTGGGTATGCGCATGAGAAGAGCGATGTTCATGCTGATCACGATGGTCCTGATGATCTCACTGGTTGCCTGCAGCGGCGGGAGTAAACCTTCGTCCACAAGCAACGGAGGCGGAGGCAACACTCAGACGCAAACGGGCGGGGGCAACTCCGGAGGTGGCGGGAGCAGCAACTCCGGCGGTGATGGCGGCGGCAGTGAGGCAGCTGAAGTGGCGACCGGCAATCCAAACGCCTCACCGGAGATGGACTTCGATCTTGGCGGACGAACGCTGAGATTCGTCTCCTGGTGGAATATGGCCATCGGGGATGGCAACGCGGATGACATTCAGAAAAAAGCCAATCTCGAAGCGCTCATGAAGAAGCATAACTTCAATGTGGAGTATATCGAGATTGCTTTCGAAGAATATCAGGATAAGGTTGTGGCCTCGCTGATGGCCGGTGAACCGCTCGGCGATTACGTGCGGATGGGCAAGAAGTATATGTTCCCGGGTCTCGTCAAGCGGGATATGTTCTGGGCGGTGGACGAGTGGACCCAAAATGACAACGTCTTCAACCAGGATATCAGGAACCTGCACTCCGTATACGAAGGCAAGGCATATGGGTTCAACGATCAGCCGAATCTGATCTCCGGCGTCTTCTATAACAAGACGCTGATGAGAAATCTCGGGCTTAAGTCGCTCCAGGAGTATGTGGACGAGGACAACTGGAACTGGGATACGTTCATCAAGGTCGCCAAGGATGCGAAGCGAGATACGGACAATGACGGCAAGATCGACACGTGGGGGCTGTCCAAGGGAGACCTGCTCGATATGGCGCTCGGCGCGAACGAGACAGATATCGTCAACGTCTCGACGCGCAAGCAGAATCTGGAGGATCCGAAGGTGATCGAGGTGTTCAACTTCATCGCCGCTCTGGAGACGGAACAGGTCGTAAGACCGAGAGAGAGCGATGACTGGAGAGAACCGCGCACCTTCTTCGTACAGGGCAACACTCTCATGTATCCGGGATTCATGTACGAGATCGGAGGGTTGAGGAACGATATGCCGGATTATGAGCTCAGCTTCGTTCCGTTCCCGAAAGGACCGAGCGCCAGCACCTATCACGCGATCGAGCCAGACATGCAATTCCTGACCATCCCGAAGGTGATCGACAAGCCGCGCGAGCTGCTCTATATCTACGAGAAAATCCATGATATCGAGTCGATATATGATTATCCGGATCAGAACACACTGGAGACCAACTTCACGGATGAGAAGGACATCGCAAACGCCCGTCTGGCCGGAGAGAATATGAGGATCACCGACAGACTGCAATTCCCCGACATGCCGGTCAATGAGTTTCTGGGTGAACTGCGCAGCGGTGTGTCCGTATCCACGCTCATCGAGAAGTACAAGGATCAGTTCCAGGCGGCGATCGAAGAGGTATATCGAGACTAGAAGATCCATTCGATCACGTTAACGACGGTCCCCATGGCGAGGATTCTCCTATGGGGACCGTTTCAAGCAATAGCATGAGGGAGGGACGTTAGTCGTGAACGTCCGCTTTGGAAGATCCACAGTCGCATTCGTCATCATCGCGGTTGTCGCCCTGGTGTGGACGATCATTCCTGATCGACGGGCGGATCGACCCACGGCCTTCGCGATTGCGGATTTCACTCCGATCATCTCGGAGACGGATGAGCAAGATTATCTCCGCTATCTGGAGCATCATGCCGGAGCCGCGCGCCCGGACAGGACGATTCGCATCGAAGGCGAGGATTACAGCGAAGCGAGCGGCGGAGTCTTTGAAGTTGCGGTGCAGTATATGGGACTTGACGGCAAGGCCGTGCTCACTCCGGAAACGGGAACGATCAGTTGGAAGGTCAGGATCGAGGAGCCGGGGTTGTATCAGATCCGCATCCATTATTATCCGATGGAGGGCAAAAGTTCCGCCATTGAAAGGGAACTCTTGATCAATCATCAGGTGCCTTTCAAGGGTGCGGAGCTCTTGTTGTTTGATCGAGTATGGGACAATGCCGGCGAGATCAGACGGGATGACCGCGGCAATGACCTGCGGCCCAAGCAGGTGGAGCGGCCGCGCTGGCTCCTCGCACCGCTGTCTGACAGCGACCGGTACAGCGAAGAACCGTACCTGTTCTACTTCGACCGAGGGGAGCAGGTCATATCGCTGACCTCGCTGCGCGAGCCGATGGCGATCGACTATCTCGAACTGTATCAGGAGGAGCCGGTCCATCCTTATGCGCAGGTGAAGGCCGAATATGCCGCCAGGGGACTCAAGCCGACGCAAGGCCACATGATCATCGTGCAGGGGGAAGCGGCTGTTGGCAAGTCATCTCCGACCCTGTACCCGATCACCGATCGTTCAAGCCCTTCCGTCACCCCGTATCATGTATCGAAGCTGCGAATGAATGCGATAGGAGGCCTGAACTGGAGGCTGCCTGGTCAATGGATCGAATGGGAGTTCGAGGTGCCTGAGGACGGGCTGTATCAGATCGCCTTGAAGCGCAAGCAGGACCAGCTCCGTGGCGTGTATGCGACGCGCAGCCTGATGATCGACGACCGCATACCGTTCGAGGAGATGAAACGCATCCGCTTTAACTACAACGCCAAGTGGCAGATGGATGTGCTCGGCGGAGATGAGCCGTATGAATTCTACCTGACCAGGGGGAAGCATCGGCTCCGCCTGACGGTGACGCTGGGAGAGCTTGCGCCGCTTATGCAGACGATCGAATCCAGCGTGCTGGAGCTGAATTCGATGTATCGCAAGATCCTGATGATCACCTCGAACAACCCGGATCCGTTGCGCGACTATCAACTGGATAGGCGCATCCCCGAGATGACCGAGGTGTTCGCCAGACAGGCGGACATCATCGAATCGGTCGCGGAGTACCTGAAAGAGGTAACCGGTGAACAGGGAGACAAGGTCGCCCCTCTCAAGAATATGGTGGTGCAACTGAGAGATATGGCTGAACGGCCTGAAACAGTCGCAAGAAGGCTGAACAACTTCAAGATCAACGTCGGCGGACTCGGTACCTGGCTGCTCACCGTGCGGGAACAGCCGCTCTCTCTGGATTATCTCGTCGTCTACTCGTCTGACCAGCCATTGCCGCGCGCCGAATCCACCCTGCTCGAGGACATGAGGCATGAGATCGGCGCTTATCTGGCTTCCTATACCGAGGACTACAACAGCATAGGCAATGTGCAGGAGAAGGATCGGTCGATCACCGTATGGATCACGACCGGACGCGATCAGGCGCAGGTGCTCAAAGGCCTCATCGACGATCTGTTCACGCCGGAGACGGACATCTCCGTACAGCTCAAGCTCGTCCCGCCGGATATCTTGCTCCCGGCTACGCTGGCGGGCGAAGGACCGGATGTGGCGATGCAGATGGGGGAGGACGTCCCGGTGAACTACGCGATGCGCGGCGCCGCATACGATCTGACGCGGTTTCCGGACTTCGAGGTCGTGGCGCGGCGATTCCGGGAAAGCGCGCTCACGCCATACCGTTATGCGGGGGGTGTCTATGCGTTGCCGGAGCAGCAGTCATTCCCGATGCTGTTCTACCGCAAGGATATTCTCGCGGAACTGGGACTTGAGGTGCCCAGAACCTGGGATGATGTGTACAACATGATCTCGGTGCTGCAGAAGCACCATATGGATTTCTACCTGCCGATCGACAACACGCTGAACAACGGCAATCTCGTGCCGAATGCCACCTTCGCCATGCTGCTCTTCCAGAACGACGGCCAGTTCTATACGGATGATCACAAGCGGAGCGCGCTGGATTCGGAAACGTCGATCGAGGTGTTCCGCAGGTGGACGCAGTTCTACACGAACTATAAGTTCCCTGTTCAGGTGGACTTCCCGAACCGGTTCCGTGTGGGCGAGATTCCGATCGGCATCGCGGACTACACCACCTACAACCTGCTGACCGTGTTGGCTCCGGAGATCAAAGGGTTGTGGGACTTCACGGTGGTTCCGGGGACGCTGAAGGAAGACGGCACGATCCGGCACGATGTGGCGAGCACCACAACGGCGGTGATCTTGCTCGAGAAGGCCAGGGACAAGGACGCAGCCTGGCAATTCCTCAAATGGTGGACATCCAGGGAGATACAGGTCCTGTTCGGGCGTGAGATGGAAGCGCTCATGGGTGAGGCGGCGCGTTATCCGACAGCCAACATCGAGGCGCTCGAGCAGTTGCCCTGGCCGATGAAGGATTATCGGAATCTAAACGAGCAGTGGCAGTGGGTAAGGGGGATTCCGCAAGTGCCTGGCGGGTATTTTACGGGACGGCACCTGGACAACGCCTTCCGCAGGGTGATCAACGCCGGTGAGAATTACCGCGAGGCTCTGCTCGACTATGTCATCTATATCAACGACGAAATCGCGATCAAGCGCAAAGAATTCAATCTGCCGTAGGAGCGAGGGGTGAAGTCCATTGCATACCGAAAGCGTGAAGCAGACTGCATCGCTGAAAGTTCCCGCGAAGCAACCGTCGAGATGGACGCAGCTCAGGCGGGAGCTGTACCTGAACAGGCATTACTACATCCTGATGAGCCCGTACATGATCCTGTTCTTCCTGTTCACGGTGATTCCTGTTGTGCTCTCGTTCCTGCTCAGTTTCTTCTATTTCAATATGCTGGAGTTTCCCAGATTCATCGGCTGGGATAATTATGCCAGGCTATTCCTGAACGATGATGTGTTCATGATCGCGCTCAAGAATACGCTGCTGTTTGCCGTCATCACCGGCCCGATCAGCTATATCGCCTGTTTCCTGTTCGCCTGGATCATCAACGAACTGTCGCCGAAGATTCGCGCGATCATGACCCTGGTTTTCTATGCCCCGTCCATCTCCGGCAATGTGTTCTTCATCTGGCTGATCATCTTCTCCGGTGACAGTTACGGGTACCTGAACGGATTCCTGATGCGTCTGGGCATTATATTGGAACCGATCCAATGGTTGCAGAACGAGCAGTATGTGCTCACCATCGTCATCATCGTGCAGCTCTGGCTCAGTCTCGGGACGAGTTTCCTGGCCTTCATCGCGGGGTTGCAGAATATCGACCGGACGATCATCGAGGCAGGCGCCGTCGACGGGATCAAGAATCGTTGGCAGGAGCTGTGGTATATCACGCTGCCTTCGATGAAACCGCAGCTCATGTTCGGCGCGGTCATGCAGATCACCGCATCCTTTGCCGTTGCGGAGATCTCCATCGCCCTGGCCGGGTTCCCCAGCGTCAACTATGCGGCACATACCGTGGTGACCCATCTGATGGACTTCGGGACGATCCGCTTCGAGATGGGATATGCTTCCGCCATCGCAACCGTCCTGTTCATCATCATGGTCGGCACGAACAAACTGACGCAGAATCTCCTGAGAAAAGTGGGTGGGTAACGTGGCGACGAAAGCATGGTTAACCTTTCGCCTGCAGAGGAGACTGAACCGTTCGTTCACCGTAAGCTTCCTGCTCTTTGTGATTCTTGGTTTCTTCGGCGCGTTTATGGTGCTGCCGCTGGTCTATACCGTGAACAATGCCTTCAAGCCGCTGGACGAACTGTTTATCTTTCCGCCCCGGTTCTTCGTCATCAACCCGACGATGGATAACTTCTATGATCTGATCGTCCTGATGGGCAACTCGTGGGTGCCCTTCTCGCGCTATATCTCGAATACCTTGTTGATCACGATCGTCGGCACGGTCGGCCACATCCTGTTCGCATCGGCGGCCGCCTATCCGCTGGCCAAGTACCGGTTCCCCGGTTCGCGAGCGCTGTTCTCGATCGTCGTCCTGTCGCTCATGTTCTCGCCGCATGTGACCAGTGTGCCGAACTATATGGTCATGTCGTGGCTCGGCTGGATCGATACGCATGCCTCCCTGATCGTTCCGGCGCTGGCATGGTCGCTGGGGCTGTTTCTGATGAAGCAGTTTATGGAGCAGATCCCCGATGCGCTCCTGGAGGCGGCCAAGATCGATGGCGCATCGGAATACCGCATCTTCTGGAGCATCGTCATGCCCAATGTGAAGCCGGCCTGGCTCACGTTGATGATCCTGCAGTTTCCAGCCTTATGGGGTTCGGACGGCGGGAGGTTCATCTACAGCGAGAACCTGAAGACGTTGAATTACGCGCTGGGGCAGATCACCCAGGGCGGGATCGCCAGAGCAGGTGTCGCTGCGGCGGTAGCTCTCGTCATCATGATCGTGCCCATCACCCTGTTCGTCATCTCGCAGAGCAGCGTGATTCAGACGATGGCGACTTCGGGCATGAAAGATTAGAAAGGGGCGCTGCATGATGTGCAAACGTATCATCGAACGCCTGTTGTCGATCATTCTGATCCTGGTTATGTGTATGGTCTTACCCGTGAGCCATGTGCAAGCCGCCCCTCCTTCGTACCAATATTCTTACTGGGGAGATACGGTTGCCGCACCGGCTGCCTATATGGCCACCCGGATCATCGATGGCGTCATGATGGGCGCAGGAGCGCTCCAGGAACCTGCCGATATCCATGTGACGGATGATCAGGAGATCTACATCCTGGACTCCGGCAATCAGCGTGTGATCATCACGAATCATCGTTTCGAGCTGATCCGGATCATCGACGGGTTCGTTAACGAAGGCCGGATGGACTCCTTCAATAACCCGCAAGGCATCTTCGTGACAGCAGACAAGCAGCTGTACATCGCGGATACGGGCAATCAGCGCATCGTTCATCTCGCATCGGACGGGACTCTCCTGAATATCGTGCGCTCTCCTGAATCGGAGATGCTGCTCAGCACGTTCGTGTTCCAACCTGCCCGCATCGTGGTGGACCGCGCTGGACGCATGTATGTGATGACGCTCGGCGTGTTCGACGGGTTCATGGAATTCAACGTCGACGGCACGTTCACCACGTTTATCGGAGCTAATCGCGTCTACGTCGACCCGATCGAATATCTGTGGAAACTTCTGTCGACGCGCGAACAACGCAGCAGGATGGTGCAGTTTACGCCCACTGAATTCACGAATCTGGATATTGATGCCGAAGGCTTCATCTATGCCACCAACGGGGACCAGTGGGGCGATAACGTCAAGAAGCTGAATGCGCAGGGGACAGATATCTTGCGGCGAAACGGATATTTCTCACCGGGAGGGGATATCCGCTATGCATACATCGACGGACCGCCCCGGCTGATCGATATTGATGTTGCCGACAGTGAGATCTATTCGGTGCTCGACGCGAAGAAAGGCCGCATCTTCACCTATAACGGAGACGGATATCTGCTCTATGTATTCGGCGGCATCGGCAACCGCATCGGGGAATTCCATACGCCTGTAGCGATCGAACGTTTGGGCGATCACTTCCTCGTCCTGGACAAAGGGTATGGAGAGATCACGTTATTCGAGGCGACGGAGTACGGGCGAGTGATCAACGAAGCGGTGAGAAGCTATTATCAGGGCGATGAGGAGCGCGCCTCCCGTCTGTTCGAGCAGGCGGTGAATATGAACGCGAATCTGGAATACGCCTATGACGGCATCGGCAAATCGCTGCTCAGACAGGGCGAATATCAGGAAGCGGCGGAATATTTCAAACGGAGCATGGACAGGAAGAACTATTCCAAGGCTTATCAGCTCTATCGCAAGGAGACGTTGCGAGAAGTCTTCCCTACGATCATGACAGGCGGCGTGATCCTGCTGGCGGTGTTCATCGCTGTCCGAAGGGTTCTGAAATCGAGGGGTAGAAAGAGGGTCGTTACATTTGAGTAAAGAACTGTTCCGGTTTCCCTTGTATCTGACCGTCCATCCCTACAAGGCATTCTGGGAACTCAAGTATGATCGGAACCAGAGAGCGTCGCTGTGGACGGCGATCGTCATCCTGGCGCTGCTGTCGTTGACCAGCATCCTGCAGAGTCAGTACAGCGGCTTCCTCGTCAATTTCAACAAACCGGAAGAGCTGAACAGCTTCATGGAAATCGTGTATGTGGTGGTGCCGGTGCTGTTCTTCTCGATCGCGAACTGGTCGCTGACAACGCTGATGGACGGAGAAGGGAAGTTTGTCGAGATCTTCATCTCCACTTGCTTCGCTCTGTTGCCGCTCATCCTGATCAATCTGCCCTGGATATGGCTCAGCAATTATCTGACATTTGAGGAAACGGCCTTTTATTATTTCTCGAACAGTGTGGCGGCGCTATGGACGTTGTATCTGCTGTTTGTCGGCAATATGACGGTGCATCAGTTCACGCCGTCCAAGACGGTGCTGACGCTTCTCCTGACGGTTGTGGCGATGGGGTTTATGGCTTTCTTGTGCCTGTTGTTCTTCAGCCTGGTCCAGCAGATCGCAGGCTTCGTGATCACGATATACAGAGAATTGACGCTGCGAGGTTAGGGGGGGTGATGGTGATGCGACCTAACAAGTTCCGGTTGCTGCTTGTTATGATCGGGATCCTA
>Ga0310828_1000892_pt1 | contig 22503 bp, 22 predicted proteins | sample WT_ome_3_FD_202242 | JGI IMG/M metagenome (GOLD analysis project Ga0310828, IMG submission 202242) | Sorghum-adapted microbial communities enriched on wild type (WT) sorghum from Joint BioEnergy Institute, Emeryville, California, United... ... | reverse complement strand
CTTTCTCGAGCAATTCGTGCGTGAAGGGGGATTTCCAAGGAGAGTTCATCGACATTCTCGAGCAATTCGTGCGTGGAGAGGCGTTTCTGGGGCGAGTTCATCGACATTCTCGAGCAACTCGTGCGCGAAAGGGCGTTTCCATGGCGAATTCAATCGACTTTCTCGAGCAATTCGCGCGTGAAGGGGGATTTCCAGGGAGAGTCAGTCCGCGGGGGTGGTGTGACGAGCCGGGGGCCATTTTCGGAAAAAAGCCCGGCGCGACGAAACGGGGGCATCCTGCAGCCATCCGTTCCGCCCGTCCCGCAACATTGCCGCCAAAAAAGGAAAGATTGAGGGAACCCGGATGTTCCAGTATAATGCAAACTGTCGGCATGAAATATTCGAAATGAAAGAATAAAGCAAATGCGGAAAGGAAATCGAAGAATGATCATTCAGCCCAAAGTACGCGGGTTCATCTGTACCACGGCCCATCCGGACGGCTGCGCGAAACATGTGGAGGAACAAATTCGCTACGTGCAATCCAAACCGCCGATCGACGGTCCGAAGAAAGCGCTCATCATCGGCGCGTCCACCGGTTTTGGCTTGTCCACGCGGATCGCCGCGGCGTTCGGGGCGGGGGCGGCCACGCTGGGCGTCTTTTTTGAACGGTCGGCGGAAGGAAACCGGACGGCCACGGCCGGCTGGTACAACACGGCGGCGTTCACGCGGGAAGCCCGCCGCGCGGGTTTGTACGCCGAGAACATCAACGGCGACGCGTTCAGCGATGCCGTCAAGGAACAGGTCATTGAAACGATCCGCCGGGATCTCGGGCAGGTCGATTTGGTCGTCTACAGCCTGGCGGCGCCCCGCCGCACCGATCCGCGCACCGGGGAAGTGTACGGTTCGGTGCTGAAGCCGATCGGCCAGCCGTATACCGGCAAGACGGTGGACGTGAACACCGGCAAGGTGACGGACGTGACGCTGGAGCCGGCGACGGAGGAAGAAATCCGCGGCACCGTCGCGGTCATGGGCGGCGAAGATTGGCGGATGTGGATCGATGCGTTGCTGGAAGCCGGCGTGCTGGCGGAAGGCGCCGTGACGGTGGCCTATTCGTATGTCGGCCCGGCGGTGACCCGCGCCATTTACCGGGACGGGACGATCGGCCGTGCGAAGGACGACCTGGAGCGGTCAGCCCGTGAAATTGACGGACAACTGGGCAAAATCGGGGGACGCGCCTTCGTGTCCGTCAACAAGGCGCTCGTCACCCAGGCCAGCTCGGCGATTCCGATCGTACCGCTTTACATTTCCCTTTTGTTCAAGATCATGAAAGAAAAAGGGGTGCACGAAGGCACCATTGAGCAAATGTACCGGCTGCTGGCGGAGCGGTTGTATGCCGGCGGCGAAGTGCCGGTGGACGAGCTGGGCCGGATCCGCATCGACGACCTGGAACTTCGGGAAGACGTGCAAAAGGAAGTGGAGGCGCTCTGGCCGCAGGTCGATACGGACAACCTGCCGCACATCTCCGACATCGCCGGATACCGCGCCGATTTCCTGAAATTGTTCGGATTCGGGTTCGACGGCGTGGATTACGAAGCGGATGTCAATCCCGACGTGCCGATCAACGGTTGACCGGCCGTCAGCCGGAATCCGCTCCGAACCGGCGTGATCGGGTGCGGGCAGCAACATGGATTCCGAATGGCCGGCTTCCCCCGCAAAATCCTCCAAACCGGATGGCGGGGGATTTTCTTTTGGATAGCATGACAAAAAAAGGAAACAATGCCATAAACAAAACGAAATTCGGTCATCAAAACTCACACAAAACCACACAAATCAAGATTATATCATAATGAATGACGAACAATTCTATTGTAAATCGAAGCTTGGTATGATAGCATATTTCATAGGATGACCGGTGAAACCGCTTGCAGAACATTCGCTGCCGGCAAACCGGCCACCGGTATCTTGTCATCATTACAGAAGGGGAGAATCTTGCATGAAGAGGAAAGCCATCAAAACGGCGGTGCTCAGCATTCTGGCTTTCGTTTTGGTCGCCACGGGATGCTCGAGCGGATCCGGATCAGGCAAGAAGGTGGAGGGTCTGCCGGACGCGATCGCCAAGAAGGACCAAATTTCCGTCATGGTCGTCCGCAAAATCGGCGGCGACGACCATACGGCGCAGTTCCTGGCCGGTGCCAAGCAGGAAGGCGAAGCGATGGGATTCAAGGTCGACACGTTCTCGGCCAACGGTGACTCCGCCAAATTCCACGACGCACTTCTTCAAGCCATGGAAAAAGGGTATGACGGCATCATCGTCTCCCACGGCGATGATGAAGCGACGGTTGAAAACGTGAAGAAAATCCGCGACAAGGGCATTCCCGTCGTCGCCTTCGACTCGGTCGACGGGTTGCTCAACGTCGACGGGGTCACCCTGACGGCTCAGGACGACTATGCGCTTGCGCAACTCGCATTGGACAAGCTGGTGGAAGAGACCGGCGGCAACGCCAAGATCGTCTACCTGTGGGTCGACGGGTTCCCGCCGATGGTGCGCCGCAACAAGATTTACCAGGAAGTGCTGGCCGCCAACCCCGGCATCGTGGAACTGGAACGTTTCGGCGTAGCGGCGGCGGACACGTCCGTGCAAACGCAAAACGCCGTGGCCGCCATGCTGACGAAATACGGCCCGGGTGAAATCGACGCCATCTTCGCCACCTGGGACGCCTTCGCCATCGGGGCCGCACGGGCCATCATGGAAGCCGGCCGCACCGAAGTCAAAATTTACGGCATCGACGTATCCAACGCGGACCTGCAGATCATGCAGGAGCCGAACAGCCCTTGGGTCGCCACCGCGGCCGTCGATCCGAAGATGATCGGCGCCGTCAACATGCGGATTCTCGCCAAGAAAATCGCCGGCGAAGAAACGCCGCAAACGTACGACCTTGAAGCCAACCTCATCACCCAGGACATTTTGAACCAAGCTTCCGAGCCCGTGAACATGGTGAGTCTGGCCGACATCATCCCGGGCTGGGGACAAACGGACGCATTCGAAGAAGCCTGGATGAAAGCATTGAAGGAAGCCGGCAAATGATTGGCTGAACGCCTTTGAACGCCATCCGGCTCGTGAGCGTCACTTGCTGAACGGGGCAAGCGCTTGACCTTCCGGTTGGGCGCTTGCCTTTTCCTGTTCCCGAGGCTGAAGAAAGAACTTGCCCAAGAAGGTGAACACCTTGTCCGATACGAAACCCGTGTTGCTGGAAATGGACGGCATCTCCATCGAATTTCCCGGGGTCAAGGCGCTGAACAACGTCCAATTTTCCATGACAAGCGGAACCGCCCATGCGCTTATCGGCGCCAACGGAGCCGGCAAGTCGACCCTGATGAAAGTGCTTTCCGGCGCGTACGACCACTACACCGGCGAAATCCGGATCGGCGGCAAACCCGTGAAGATCCGGTCGCCGAAGGACGCCAAGCAGCTGGGCATCGAAATCGTCTACCAGGAAGTCGATACGGCGCTCATTCCGTATTTGACGGTGGGCGAAAACATCATGCTCGATGAAACCGTCAACGATCCGAAAGGATCGACGTTCGTCAACTGGAAGGCGATCCATCGCAAGGCAAGACAGGTGCTGGATCGTCTGAACGTGAACGTGTCCACCCGAAAACTGGTCAGCGAACTGACCCTCGCCGAAAAGCAGATGACGTTGATCGCCCGGGCGATCACCCGGGAATGCCGGTTTTTGATTTTGGACGAACCGACGGCCCCTCTCAGCCAGGCCGAAACGGATGAATTGTTCCGGATCGTCCGCCAATTGAAGGAAGAAAATGTGGGCATCATATTCATCTCCCACCGGCTGCCCGAGCTGTTCCAAATTTGCGATGAGATCACTATCATGCGGGACGGAGCATTCGTCACTCGGGACAAAATGGCCAATCTCACCCAGAACCAGATCGTGGAGCACATGCTTGGCCGCAAACTGGAACAACAATTTCCGAAGTACGATGCGAAGATCGGCCAGCCGCTCTTTGAAGCGCGCCATTTTGGCGACGGAAGCAAGGTGAAGGATGTCAACCTGGTCGTGCGCGAGGGAGAAGTGGTCGGCATCGCCGGGCTGGTCGGCGCAGGAAAGACGGAGCTCTGCAAGGCGCTTTTCGGCGCCTCGCCGCAAACGACCGGGGAACGGTTCATGCGCGGGGAGAAACTGGCCATCAAAACGCCTTATGACGCAGTGAAGGCGGGAATCGCCCTCGTGCCCGAAGAACGCCGCAAGGAAGGCGTTCTCGTCAAGGAAAGCGTGTCCGACAATTTGACTACCGTCGTGCTGTCCAGCCTTTGCCGGATCGGCACGTTTCTGAATTTCAGCCGGGAACGGGAAGTGTCCGATACCTACATCCGGGATCTCGGCATCAAAACGCCCAGCGGGCAGACGAAGGTGCAAAATTTGTCCGGCGGCAACCAGCAGAAGGTGGCCATCGGCAAATGGCTCGCCGCGGACGCCAAGCTGTACATTTTCGATGAACCGACGAAGGGCGTCGACGTCGGCGCCAAGAAAGATATCTTCGAGCTGATCTCCCGGCTTGCCATGAACGGGAGAAGCGTGCTCTACGCGTCCTGCGAACCGGCGGAGCTGCTGGGCATCACCGACCGCATTTACGTCATGTATGACGGTGAAATCGTGAAGGAACTCGTCACGAAGGATACAACCGAAGAAGAGCTTATGTTTTATTCGACAGGGGGCAGATAACCATGAGCAGCGCACCGACGAATCCCGCGGCCCATTCGCGCAAAACCTTCGATCTGTTCACGTTTCTGTACAAATACGGCACCATCATCACCATCGTTTTGCTGATTCTCGTGTTCGGCTTCATGTCCGACAGCTTTCTGTCCCCGACGAACATCGTCAACATTTTGCGTTCGATTTCCATCGTAACCATCATCGCCATCGGGATCACCGTGTCGCTGTCCGTGGACGGTTTCGACCTGTCGGTCGGCTCCACGGCATCGCTGGCCAATGCGGTGGCCATCTCGATGTTCGTCTGGTACGGGCAGCCGACGCTCGTCGCCGTGCTCGCCGCCATCATCGTATGCCTGTTTGTCGGCGTATTCAACTCGTTCATGATCGTCAAAGTCCGCATCCAGGACATGCTGATGACCCTCGCGACGATGTTCATCATCCAGGGCGTGGCGCTCACCTATACGCGGGGAGCGCAAGTGTCGCAAAACATGATCATGCCGGACGGCAGCTTCGCCGAAGGCAAAATCCCGGCGGCTTTCGCCAAGATCGGCCAGGTGCCCTGGATCATCATCATCATGCTCATCATCGTGGCGCTTGTCCACGTCTTCCTGACGTACACGAAGCACGGCCGGTTCATGTACGTGATCGGCGGAAACCGGGAAGCGGCCAAACTGTCCGGCATCCCCGTCAATCGGTACCGCGTGCTCGCATACCTGCTTTCCTCGCTGTTCGCCGCCATCGGCGGTATCGTCCTCGGCGCCCGGATTCTCACCGCCGAGGTCAATTCCGGCGCGCCCTACCTCATGGATGCGGTGGCGGCCGCGTTCATCGGTTATTCCGTGCTGGGGGCCGGGAAACCGAACGCTTTCGGCACGTTCATCGGCGCCGTGCTCATCGGCATTTTGCAAAACGGCCTCATCATGATGTCCGTTCCGTACTACGCCATGGACATCGTGAAAGGCGCCGTGCTCGCCTTTGCGCTCGCGCTGACCTATTACAAGAAAAGAGGATGACGGGAGGAGAACCAGATGGCTGACTTTACCGCTTATTTCACGATGAAGGAATCTGACGCCCTGGAGTACGCGCGGACGAAACTGGACGTATTTCCGCCGGGCGCCCGGCTTTCCTGCAAGGAAATCGGGGACGGCAACCTGAACTACGTGTTCCGGATCGCGGACGAGGACACCGGCAAGTCGATCATCATCAAGCAAGCCGGTCCGGTGGCACGCCTGTCCGACGAGTTCGTCGTCTCGCCCGACCGCAACCGGATCGAGGCCGACATTCTCGCGCTGCAAAATGAGCTGGCGCCCGGACTCGTGCCTGTCATGTACGGGTATGACCCGGTCATGAACTGCACGGTCATGGAAGATTTGTCCGACCACACCCTCATGCGCAAGGCGCTCCTTGAGCGGCAGAAGTTCCCGCTGTTTGCCGACCACATCACGACGTTCATGGCGAACACGCTGCTTATGACAAGCGACGTGGTGATGAACCACAAGGAAAAGAAACAGCGGGTCAACCAGTTCATCAATCCGGATCTGTGCGAAATTACCGAAGACCTGGTGTACACCGAACCGTTTTACGATTGCCCGCGCAACGACGTGTTCGAGCCGACCCGCGAGTTTGCCCGCCGTTACCTGTGGGAAGACGAAGCGCTGCAGCTCGAGACGGCGAAGCTGAAGTTCGATTTCATGACGAACGCGCAAAGCCTGATCCACGGCGATTTGCACACGGGTTCCATCTTCGTCAAGCCCGATTCGACGAAAGTGTTCGATCCCGAATTCGCTTTCTACGGACCGGCCGGTTACGACGTCGGAAACGTGATCGCCAACCTGATTTTCGCCTACGCGAACGCCCGGACGACGATGGAGGAAGGGGCGGACAAGGACGAATTCACGGGATGGCTGCTCACGACGATCGGCCAGGTGGCCGACCTGTTCCAGGAAAAATTCCTCAAGCTGTTCCGCGAGAAGGCCACGGAGCGGACGGCCCTCTATCCCGGCTTCGACCGGTACTATCTCGGCCGGATCATGGCGGACTCGAGCGCCGTTGCCGGTCTTGAGCTTTGCCGCCGGACGCTGGGCATCGCGGGGGTCAAGGATCTGGTCACCATCCAGGATCCCGCCAAACGGCTTGCGGCGGAAAAACTGTGCCTGATCGCCGGCAAAACGTTCATCATGCGCCGCAGCGAAATTTCCGCGGGAGCGGATTTCGTGAAGGTCGTCAAGGAAAGCGAACTGCTCGCGTTCGCCGGGTAACGCCGGCGCGCACCATAACCCCACAAGGAGATGACCAGCATGAACGACAACGACATCCGGGGCGTTACCGTCATTCGCTCGGTGGTGCTGGACGATGAAAACGACGCTCTCGTGCTCCTCGACCAGACGCTGCTGCCGGGCGAAAAGAAATTTCTTCATCTGAAAGAGCAGAAGGATATCTGGGAAGCCATTTACGAGCTGAAAGTGCGCGGCGCGCCGGCCATCGGCATCGCCGCCGCCTACGGCGTTTACCTGGCGGCGAAAGCGTCGCAGGCGGAAACGTACGACGGATTGCTGGAAGATTTCCTGAAGGCGAAAGCCTATCTGGCCAGCTCGCGGCCGACGGCGGTCAACCTGTTCTGGGCCCTCGACCGGATGGAACGGCGCATTCGCCAGGAAGCGGGCCGCACGCCGGCGGAAGTGAAGGCGGCGCTGAAGGAAGAGGCGGATCGCATCCGGGACGAGGACGAAGAGGTGTGCCGGAGCATCGGCGAACATGCGCTGACGCTGCTCAAACCCGGCATGGGGCTCTTGACCCACTGCAACGCCGGCACGATCGCCACGGCGAAATACGGCACGGCGCTGGCGCCGATCTACCTCGGCCAGGAGCGGGGGTACGGATTCAAGGTGTACGCCGACGAGACGCGGCCGCTTCTGCAGGGCGCCAGGCTGACGGTGTGGGAACTGATGGAGGCGGGCGTGGACGTCACGCTCATTTGCGACAACATGGCATCCATCGTCATGAAGGAAGGCAAAATCGACGCGGTGCTTGTCGGCTGCGACCGGGTGGCCCGCAACGGGGATACCGCCAACAAAATCGGCACGTCGGGCGTGGCGATCCTGGCGAAGCATTACGGCATTCCGTTCTACGTGCACGCGCCGCTTTCCACCATCGACCTGAACTGCCGCACCGGGGACGACATCCACATCGAACTCCGGCCCGCGGAGGAAGTGACGTCCAAATGGTACGCGAAGCCGATGGCGCCGGAAGGCGCGAAGGTGTACAATCCCGCCTTCGATGTGACGGACCATGAACTGATCACGGCGATCATTACGGAGAAGGGCATCGCCTATCCGCCGTACGAGGAGTCGATCCCGCGGTTGTTCAACGGCTGACGGAAGCGCATGACGGCAAAAGCAAAGCCCGCCCGCGCAAAGGCGGGCGGGCTTGCCAAAGCCGGCGCACGGCGGCCGGCCGGATGCGCGGGCAAGCGCCGGTGGGCCGGAATTCCGTGCCGGGGCCGGGTTAATCTCCGCATTCGATCAATTCGACGCGCTGTTCTTCCAGGAAGGCGCGCCATTCGTCGCCAAGCGGTTCGTCCACGACGACGGTGTTGATTTTTTCGAACCCGGCGATGCTGGCGAAGGAAGCCCGGTTGAACTTCGTGATGTCGGCGACGAGATACACCTGGTTGGCGCGTTCGATGGCGAGCCGCCGGATTTCCGCCTGCTGTTCGTTGGAGTCGGTGATGCCTTGCTGCATGCTGACGGAGCGGCAGGAGATGAACGCTTTGTCGAAATAGTACCGGTTGATGTTCTGTTCGGCATTGCGCCCGAGGGCGGACATGGAGCGGGGGGAAATGCTGCCGCCGATGACCACCAGATGGACGTTGGCGTTGTCCACCAGCGTGTTGATGATTTTGATGGAATTCGTCACGACCGTGATGCGGAGGTTGCCGAGCATTTTGGCAATGAACAGGCTCGTGGTGGAGGCGTCCAGAAAAATGGAGTCGCCGTGCTGGATGAATTCGACGCACTTGCCCGCGATTTTTTGTTTGCCTTCCACGTAGATGTGTTCGCGCAAATTGACATCGACGTCGTTCTGCACCCCGTCGAGGATGTAAGCGCCGCCATAAATGCGCGTCAAAAATCCTTCGGCTTCCAGTTGTTTCAGATCCCGGCGGATCGTTTCCTCGGTCACCTGGAACATGTCCCGAAGCTCGGCGACGGTGGCGTTCTTTCGTTCCAGCAGGTATTCCTTGATTTTGGCCTTTCGCGCGATCGGAAGCATGGTTCATCCTCATTTCTCATTTGTTTATGATTGCATTATACCATATCTTGTGTTGATTCGTCATGACAAACAGACAATGAAGTGTGGGTGAATCGGCTGCGTTTTCGGAATATCAGGCTGAATGATCCGATTTTTGCGGTCCATATTTTTGGTTTTGCCAAAAGAAACATAAATAAATAACAAACAATCCAACATCAATATTGACAAAAACAACAAAAAGAAAGAAGATGAACGTATACAGAAATGGCTTCGCACATGGGGAGGTGTAACGGAACTTGACAGGCACGAGCGGGTATTACTCCGACTTCGAGGCGAAGAAGTGGATCTGCGAGATCGGGCGGCGCATGTACGCGAGAAATTACGTGGCGGCCAACGACGGCAACATTACGGTGAAAGTCGGACCGAACGCGATCTGGGCCACCCCGACGGGCGTCAGCAAAGGGTTCATGACCCCGGACATGCTGGTCAAGCTGGACCTGGACGGAAAAGTGTTCGCGGGACGGAACAAACCGTCTTCCGAAATCAAAATGCATCTTCGGGTATACAAGGAAAATCCCGAAGTCCGGGCGGTGGTGCATGCGCATCCGATCGTGGCCACGAGCTACGCCATCGCCGGCATCGAACTGGACAAGGCGCTGTCCTCCGAGGCGGTGGTGCTGCTCGGCAGGGTACCGGTTGCGCCCTACGCGCTGCCCGGTTCGCAGGAAGTGCCGGACTCCATTGCGCCCTATTGCAAGGACTACAACGCGGTGCTCCTCGCCAACCATGGGGCGCTGACGTGGGGCAAGGACCTGCAGGAGGCGTATTTCCGGCTGGAATCGCTCGAACATTACGCCACGATGCTGATGTACACGAACGAGATTCTCAAGAAGGCGAATGAACTGAGCTGCAGCCAGGTGTCCGATTTGATCGGCATTCGTGAAAAAATGGGCATCCATTCGGGCGGCACGCCTTCGTGCCGGATCGATGATGCGCCTTCGCCGGCGGCGAAAGAAACCGTCGGACGGCCGAAGGAAGACGACGAAGCCGCCAAGCGGGCGTTCATGCAGGCGGTCGTGAGCAAAGTGACGGAAGCGGTGCTGGCGAGACTTTCCTGAAACGGGGAAGGGAACCGGCGGAAGAAAGCTTCCCGGCTTTAAAAAAATACGAAGCCGATACGATCAAAATTCCGACTGGAAACACAAGCGAGGTGAAAGCATGGACTGGAAATTGACGGAAGCCGACGTGCAGTCGATCGTGGACCAGGTGATGGCCAACATCGAAAGCCGGCTCGGGCCGGCGGCTGCCGCCAGGCTGAAACCGTCCGCTCCCGCCGCGGCCGCGCCGCAGGTTTCCGCAGGCGCCCCCGCTGCGCCGATCGCGTCGCCCCGTCCCGAACACGGCGTGTTCGACCGGGCGGAAGACGCCGTCAGGGCCGCCACGGAAGCGCAGGAAGCCTTCATGCGGCAATGCCGGCTCAAGGACCGCGAACGGATCCTGCAGGCGATCCGCGAGGCGACGCTGGCGAACAAGGAGGAACTGGCGCGCCTGATTTGGGAAGAGACGAAGCTGGGCAGACTCGAGCACAAAATCGCCAAGCTGGAACTGACGGCCACCCGGACGCCGGGAACGGAAGACCTCGTGACCGAAGCGTTTTCCGGCGACGACGGGCTGACCGTCGTCGAACACGCGCCGTACGGGGTCATCGGGGCGGTGACGCCGGTCACCAACCCCGCCGAAACGATCATCAACAACGCAATCGGCATGCTCGCCTCAGGCAACTCGGTGGTGTTCAACGTCCATCCGTCCGCCAAGCGGTGCTCGGCGTACACGGTGCAAATGATCAACAAGGCGATCATGGCCGCGGGCGGCCCGGCCAACCTGGTGACGATGGTGCGGGAACCGACGATGGAGACGCTTGACGTGATCATCAAGTCACCGAGCGTCCGCCTGCTGGTCGGCACGGGCGGCCCCGGCCTGGTGAAGGCGCTTTTGCGTTCCGGCAAAAAGGCGATCGGCGCCGGCGCCGGCAATCCGCCGGTTGTCGTCGACGAAACCGCCGACCTGGAACATGCCGCGAAGGAAATCATCAAGGGCGCTTCCTTCGACAACAACATCCTGTGCATCGCCGAGAAGGAAGTGTTCGTGGTGGACAAGGTCGCCGACGGCCTCATCTACCACATGCTGGACAACGGGGCGTACATGCTGGATCGGAACGAGCTGGACAAGGTCATGCAGTTTGCCCTGACGGAAAGCGAAAGCAAAGGCGGTGCGGGATGCTCGATCCGGCCGGGCCGGGAATACCATGTGGCCAAGGAATGGATCGGCAAGGACGCCCGGCTGTTCCTGGACAAGCTTGGCGTCAAGACCGACCGCAACGTCGAACTTCTGCTTTGCGAGGTGGATTTCGACCACCCGTTCGTCCAACTGGAACAAATGATGCCCGTGCTGCCGATCGTGCGGGCGAAACATCTTGACGAAGCGATCGACATGGCCATCAAGGCGGAACACGGCAACCGTCACACGGCCATCATGCATTCCCGGAACGTGGACAACATGACCCGTTTCGCCCGGGCGATCGGCACGACGATCTTCGTCAAGAACGGTTCTTCGCTGGCCGGCGTCGGTTACGGCGGAGAAGGATTTGCCACCATGACCATCGCGGGGCCGACGGGCGAAGGGTTGACCTCGGCCAGGACGTTCACGAGAAAAATGCGTTGCGTGCTGGCGGATGGCGGATTCCGGATTACGGGGTAGGTGACGGACTATGGAAAAGGACCGCCGCGCCCTCGGTTTTTTGGAAGTGCAAGGGTACAGCGTCGCGCTGGCGGCCATGGACAAGGCTTGCAAAACCGCCGACATCGAAATCCGGGGCATCGACAGCAACAATCCGGATCCCGGAGCGAGACTCTGCATTCCGGTCATGGTGCAGGTCAAATTCACCGGCAACGTCAGCAGCGTTCAAAGCGCGCTGGAAGCCGCCCGTGCGGAAGCCCTCCGCCACATCCCGGAAGAAGCCGTGCTCGTCCATTCGATCGCGTCCGGGGCGGAAGGCGTCAACGGATTGATCGGCATCGGGAAAGTGTCGCCCTCCGTCAGGGCCGGGCGCGAGTTCGTGCGAAGCGACGGAAGCTATGATGCCATCGGGCTGGTCGAGGCCGAACATTTTGCCACGGCGGTGCATTTGACGGATCTCATGTGCAAGACCGCCTATGTCGAGTACATCCACTCCGAGCGGTATTTGGGCGGCAAGCTGGTAACCGTCATTGTCGGAGGCAGCACGGCCAACGTGCAGGCGGCGATGGAAGCGGTGCTCCGGTACGGGGAACTGTACGCCGGGGCGGCGCCCAAGACCGCCATCACGGTCACGAACCCGCACCCGGAAATCATGAGGTTCATCTGCAAGCAGCCGGATCGCAAGGGGACGACCGCGAGAAGAAGGCGGAAACCGTAACACGAAGAGGGCGAAAACACGGGCAAAACCGCAAATGAATCCATTGGCCGGCGGACATCCGCAAGCGCGGGTCAGCCGGCGCAAAACGATAAACCAACCATTCTATCAAGGAGGAATCATCCATGAACGAATCTTTGGGCTTGATCGAAACGAGAGGGCTGACGGCTGCCATCGAAGCGGCCGACGCGATGCTGAAGGCGGCGAACGTGGAAATCGTCGGGACGGAAAAAATCGGTTCCGGCCTGGTCACCGTCATCGTCAAGGGCGACGTCGGCGCCGTGAAAGCCGCCACCGAAGTAGGCGCGGAAGCGGCCCAACGCATCGGCGAACTCGTGGCGGTCCACGTCATTCCGCGGCCGCACAACGATATTGGCAAAGTGTTGCCGTCCATCGGCTGAACTTGGATCCCCCAAAATTCAAAATTTGAACCTAAAGTCAGGAGGTCATCCCCATGAACCAATCCCTTGGTTTGATTGAAACGAGAGGCTTGACGGCGGCCATCGAAGCCGCCGACACGATGCTGAAAGCCGCCAACGTCACCATCGTCGGCACGGAGAAAATCGGCTCCGGCCTCGTGACGGTCATGGTGCAGGGCGAAGTCGGCGCCGTGAAAGCGGCGGTGGAAGCCGGCGCGGAAGCGGCCCAGCGCATCGGCGAACTGGTCGCCGTCCATGTCATTCCGCGGCCCCACGGGGACGTTCACAAAATCATCCCCAATCTGGCGTGAGCCGGTGACGGCGCTAGCGGGGTGATGGCATGAACGAGGCGGCACGCACGGAACTTGCGGCATACATCAAGCAACTCGTCCTGGAAGAGCTCGCGGGGCACGGGCTGGCTCCCTGCCGGGAGCCGCTCGTCATGGTGCCCGTCGGAGTTTCCGCCCGTCACATGCATGTCACGAAAGAACACATGGCCGTCCTGTTCGGGCCGGGAAGCGAATTGACCGTGCACCGGCCCATCTCCCAACCCGGCCAATTTGCCGCCAACGAACAGGTCACGCTGGTCGGCCCGAAGGGCACCATCGAACGGGTGCGCATCCTCGGGCCCTACCGCAAGAAGACGCAAATCGAGCTGGCGCCGAGCGACGCCAGGAGGCTCGGTCTCGAACCGCCGGTTCGCCGGTCCGGAGACATCGCCGGCACGCCCGGCATTACCGTCATCGGCCCGTACGGCAAACTGGAGCTTGATGAAGGCTGCATCATCGCCGAACGCCACATCCACATGACGCCGGCCGACGCAGAGGCCTACGGCGTGAGGAACGGCCAGAAAGTGAAGGTGCGGGTGGACGGCGTCAAGGGCGGCATCATGGATCACGTGATGATCCGGGTGAGGGACGATTTCAAGCTGGAGTTGCATATCGACACGGATGACGCAAACGGGTTCGGCATCAAGAACGGCAGCATGCTGGCGATCATCCGCGAGGAAGAGGGGCAAAACCGATGGTGATCGGAAAGGTGGTGGGCACGGTCGTGTCCACCCGCAAATACGAGTCGATTCAAGGGCACAAGTTGCTGGTCGTGGAAAATTTGCTGTCGGACAGAAAAGAGCGGTTTGTTGCCGCCGACCGGATCGGCGCGGGGATCGGGCAACTGGTGCTCGTCGCGACGGGCTCGGCGGTGCAGGCGGCTTTGTCCCAACCGGCGCCGATCGACGCGATGGTCGTCGGCATCGTGGACCAGGAACCGGACATCCGGGCCGAGTAACCGGCAGGGAAGGGATCTTTCGCCATGGTGAGCAAAACGCTGCGCGTCACGGCCGTGGGAGACCCGGCCGTGTACGCCTATGTGGACGAACGTTTCGGCATATTGGCATCCTTCGAACGTTCGCGGAACATCAAGGTCGAGTTTGACATCATTCCGTTCGAATCCTACTACGGGGCGATGATGGATACGCTGCAGGGAAACCGGGACGGCGACATCGTCATGGTGGCCGGCCACCTGTGGCTGAAGGACCTCGTCGGGCAAAACCTGCTCGCTCCGGCCGAATATCCCGCGGACGGCGATTGGGATGAACGGGATATCGTTCCGGTCGTCCATACGGAAATGCACCTGGACGGCGTTCCGTATTTGTATCCTTCATTTTGTGACGGGCACATCGTGCTTTATCGCAAGTCGGTCGCGGAGCAAATCCTCGGGCAACCGTTGCCTGAGGTGATCACCACCGACGAACTGCGCGAAGCGGCGGCCAAATGCCACGGTGCGCAAGGCATGCACGGCATCGTGCTGAAAGCGCATCCGAGTGAAATTTTTCTCGACGTGTTGCCGTATTTCCGCCAGGAAGGCGTTGAAGTGTTCAATCCGGCGACCCACCGTCCCGATTTCAACCGGGAAGCGGGCGTACGGGCCGTCCGTCACTATTTGGCCCTCCGGCAGTTTGCACCGCCGGATACGGGAACATACGCCAATGACGAAGTGCGGGAAGCGTTCCAGCGCAAGCGGGCGGTTTTCGCCGTGACCTGGGGCGGCCAGCTGGGCGTCGTGCTCGACGACCGTTGCCTGGAGCCCGAAGATGTCGGGTTTTGCGCCCTGCGCACGTCGTGGAACGTGACGTGGAGTTTCGCCGTGAGCGCCCGTTCGGCGAATGCCCGGGAAGCGAACGATTTGCTCCGCCACCTCACATCGAAGGAAACCGACCGGATCGTCGGCGCCTATTGCGGTTCGCCCGTTCGCCGATCGACCTATGAAACGGACGGCGGAAGGCACCGGTGGTATCCGGCCCATTTGCAGCTGATCGAGCATCATGCCCGGCCGTTGCCGCAGATGGAGGGAGCGGGAGCCAAGATGGGCGCTTTGTATCAGGCGCTGGACGAAGCTTTCCGGGGAGAACGTTCCCCGGAAGAAGCGCTCGCCCGGGCGGAACGGGAAATTTTGAAGCATTTTGCCGACTGAACAGAACGACCCCGCGGGAAAGGGGGACAAGCGCGTTGAAGATCGTCATTGTCGGCGGCGTTGCGGCGGGCATGTCCGCCGCCTCCAAGATCAGGCGGACGGACGAAAACGCCGAAGTGGTCGTTTACGAGAAAGGGCAGTTTCTGTCGTACGGCGCCTGCGGCCTGCCCTATTACGTGTCCGGCGCCAATGAGGATTACCGAAAACTGATCGCCCGCACGAAGGAACAGTTCGAGCGGATGGGCATTCGGGCGCATACGCGCCACGAGGTGCTGAAAGTCGTGCCTTCCGCCAAACAGGTCATGGTGAAAAACCTCGAGACGGGCAAAGTGTTTCTCGAACGCTATGACCGGCTGATGATCGCCACCGGCTCCAGGCCGGTCATTCCTCCCGTCAAAGGGCGGGAGCTCTCCGGCGTCCATGTGCTGAAATCGCTGGAGGACGGCATTGCGCTGAAAAGCGCCGCACAGGACGCATCCGTGCGCGACGTGGTGATCATCGGCGGGGGCTACATCGGGATCGAGACGGCGGAGGCAATGGTGGCCCTCGGCAAGCGCGTCCGCGTCATCGAGATGGGGGACCGCATCCTGCGCACCTTCGAACCGGAGATGACGGAGCGGGCGGAACGGGAATTGCGGGACCATGACGTTGCCCTGCAGCTCGGCGAACGGGTGGAGGAAATCACCGGTTCCGCCGGCAAAGTGAGCGGCGTCCGCACGGACAAGGGCACCTATCCCGCGGATCTCGTGCTCATGTCCGTCGGCATGCGGCCCGCAACGGACTTTCTGAAGGACACGGGCATCCAGCTGGCGGCGAACGGGGCGATCGTCATCGACCGGGAAATGCGCACGAGCGTGCCGGACATTTACGCCGCGGGCGATTGCGCCGTCGTGTACAGCCGGGTGGCGGAAGAAAACACGTACATTCCGCTCGGAACCACGGCCAACAAAATGGGAAGGCTTGCCGGCGTCAACCTGCTCGGCGGCCGGAAAAAATTCATCGGCACGCTGGGCAGCGCGGCCATCAAAGTGTTTGACCTGGAGATGGCCCGCACCGGCCTGTCGGAGGAAGAAGCGAAGGCGCTGGCCATCGATTACGGCACCACGATCGTCACGGCCTACGACCATCCGGCCTATTATCCGGATCCGACGGAAATCGTGCTCAAACTGATCCATGAGAAAAAAACCGGCGTCCTGCTCGGCGCCCAGGGGGTTGGCCGGAAAGGGGTCGTGCTGCGCATCGACGTCTTTGCGGTGGCGATCCACAACCGGATGACCGCGCATGAGATGGGCATGGTGGATTTGTGCTACGCGCCCCCCTTCGCCGGCGTCTGGGATGCCGTTCACATCGCCTGCAACGCGGTAAAACAGGGGTGATCCGATGCAAACAGCGAACAAAGGCAAACTCGTGAGCCTTTCCGAGGCGGCCGCGCTCGTCCGGGACGGGGATCGCGTCGCCCTGGGCGGCAACGTGCTGCACCGGGCGCCGATGGCGTTCGTCCGCGAATTGGCCCGCCAGGGGAAGAAGGGGCTGAAACTGGTCAAGACGGCCGGCGCCCATGACATCGATCTGCTTTGCGCCGCCGGCTGCGTGGCGGAAGTGGATGCCGGTTTCGTCAGCTACGAAACGGAATTCGGCCTCGCCTCGCACTACCGCAAGGCAGTGGAAAGCGGCGCCGTCAAAGCCAACGAACATGCCTGCTATACGGTCATCGGCGCGCTGCGCGCAGCGGCGACCGGCGCGCCCTTCATGCCGGTGGTCGGCTTGAAGACCGGCGACCTGATCAAGGAGAACGATTATTTCACGATCATCCCCGACCCGTTCGGCGGCGTTCACGTGCCGGTGGTGAAGGCGATCGTGCCCGACGTGGCGGTCATTCACGTGCAGGAGGCGGACGCCGCCGGCAATGCCGTCATTCACGGTCCGAAATACGAGGACGTGCTCATGAGCCGGGCGGCCAAATCCGTCATCATCACCGCCGAGCGCATCGTGTCGGCACAGGCGTTCAGGCAGCGTCCGGAGCAGGTGGACATTCCCGGCTTCCTCGTCGCGGCCGTTGTCCACGCCCCGCGCGGCGCGGCTCCCTGTGCCTGCGACCGGGCTTATGAGGCGGATATCCGGGCTCTTGAGCGTTTCAAAAAAATGGCCGCGGACCAAATCGGCGACTATCTCGCCGAATACGAGAAAAGTGACCGATCCGCGAGAACTTTCGGGGGGTGGAACCGATGAGCGCAAGCCCGCAAACGATTGCCGATACGATGGTCTGCGTCATGGCGCGCCTGCTGCAGGACGGCGAGCGGGTGTTTCACGGCGTCGCTTCCCACATGCCGATGGTGGCCATGGCGCTGGCGAAACGGCTGCATGCCCCGAATCTGGTGCAGCTGAACATCCCGGGCGGCGTCAACCCGTCTTCCCTCCACCGGGCCAACGTTTCCTCCGCCGGCGGCGATTTGCTTGCCGGTGCGGAAAGCTATTTTCCGCTCATGGACATCTTCGACCTGTCAATGCGCGGCGGACTTGACGTCGCGTTCCTCGGCGGCGTCCAGTTTGACGTGCACGGCAACGTGAACGCTTCGGTGATCGGCGACTACCGCAAACCGAAGGTGCGCATGCCCGGCGGCGCAGGCAGCGCGGTGCTCATTCCGACGGCCAAGAAAGCGATCATCTGGCGGACAAAACATGACCGGCGCACGTTCGTCGAGCAGGTGGACTTCGTCACGACGCGGGGCAACGTCTGGAAAATCGTCACGCCCCTATGCGTGTTTGAATACCGCCAAGGCCGGCTGTGGCTCGATTCGGTCCATCCCCATTCCTTCCTGGATGAGGTCAGGGAAAACACCGGGTTTGAACTTCAATACGACGAAATCCGGACGACGCCGGCGCCGACCGCCAGGGAGCTGGCCGCGCTCCGGCAGGTCGATCCGCGCAATTGGCGGTTGAAGGAGGTTGGCCGATAAACGATGAAGCGGGTGGCGATTTTCGGGGGAAGCGGATTGATCGGCGGGGAACTGGCCCGCGTCCTGACGGAACGGGGCGACCGGGTGACCGTCGTGTCCCGGCGCCCGCGCTCCGGGGATGAAAGCGGCGATGCATTCCTTCATCATACATGGCGGCAGCTGGAGGCGGAGCCGGAGCTGCTGGAAGGATACGACGCCTTCGTCAACCTGGCGGGAGAGACGATCAACCAGCGGTGGACGGACAAGGCGAAACGGCGCATCGTCGATTCCCGTCTGGAGGCGACCCGGCGGGTGAGCGAAATCGTCTCCAAACTCGAACGAAAGCCGGAGGTCGTGGTGAACGCCTCTGGCATGTCCATTTACGGCTATTCGGAAGAGGATGCTTTCGACGAAGACAGCCCGGTGCGGCCGACGGATTTTCTCGCCCGGACGGTGCAGGAATGGGAGAAGGCCGCGGACGACATTCGCGGCGTCCGTCTCGTCAAATTGCGCATCGGACTCGTGCTGGGCACCTCCGGCGGCGCTTTCCCCCTCGTGACGCTGCCGTACCGGTTGTTCGTCGGCGGACGGGTGGGAAGCGGCCGGCAATGGATGAGCTGGATCCACATCCGGGACATGGTCGGCATCATCGCATTTGCCATCGACCATAAGGTCGTGACGGGGCCGGTGAACTGCACGGCGCCGCATCCGGTGACCAATGACGAGTTCGGCCGGGCCGTGGCGCGGGCGCTCGGGCGGCCCCACTGGTTCCCGGTCCCGGCGGTGCTCCTGAAAGTCGCCTTCGGCGAAATGGCGGAAGTGCTCCTGAAAGGACAGCGGGTGCTGCCGAAACGGATGACGGCGTTCGGCTATGCGTTCCGCTTCCGGACGATCGACGAAGCGGCGGCCAATCTGCTGCGTGCCCGCAAGACGGATTGACGGGTCTGGCGGCGGGCGCTGTGCAGCAAGCGCTCCTCCGGCTGCGAGGTTACGGCTTCACGACTTCCTTCAGCACGGCGATGAACGCTTCCGCCGATTTGGGCAAATATCTCCCGTAGCGGTAGGCGATCACGAGGGTGCGCGTCGGTTTCGGCTCGGCCAGCGGAACGTAGGCCGGCGTCAGGGGAATGCTCCGGTCGCGGGTCACCATCCGCGGCACGAAGGCGATGCCCATGCCGGCGGCGACGAGCGCCTGCACCGTGTCGATGTTGCTGCTTTCAAACACGATGTTCGGTTCAAACCCGGCTTTCCGGCAAAGATCCACGGTGATCATGCGGAAGCCTTGTCCTTTTTTCAGGACGATGAACGGTTCGCCTTTCAGGTCTTCAATGCGCACCCCGTCGCGGCGTCGGTCCGCTTCGGCGAGCGGATGTCCGTGCGGCACCGCCAGGCAAATCTCCTCTTCGACCAACGTCTCCCAGGAGAGGGAAGGATCCGCCAGGGGCAGGGAAAGCAGGCTGATGTCGGTTTCGCCGGATGCCGTGAGCGCCTCCAGGTTGCGGGTCGTTTCTTCCACCAGCTGGATTTCGATATCCGGATAGCGGGCGTGAAACACCGGCAGCACGAGGGGCAAAATGTGCGATCCCGTGATCGGCAGGCTGCCGACGACGAGGCGGCCTTTGCGCATTTGCGAGATGTCGTCCATCTCCCGTTTGAGCATTTCCACCGTGTCGATGATTTTCTGGGCTTTACCCATGAAAATTTTGCCCGCGTAGGTCAGTTCCACCGAGTTGGTGTTGCGGGAAAACAGCTGCACGCCGATTTCTTTCTCCAGCTTCGCCAATTGTTGGCTGAGGGAAGGCTGGGCGATGTGCAGCTTTTCGGCGGCGCGGGAAAAATTCAACTCTTTGGCGATGGCGAGGGCGTACTGCAGTTGGCGCAATTCCATCGGGACCGGCTCCTTTCCGAAGCGCATCGGGATATGGGCGAAAATTGGACTGGCATGGATAAACAACGGCTTTTTTATAGATTCAACCTATCGGTTTTATAGTTATTATATCTTGGATCAATCATGCGCGAAATGATAAGATAGGGTCAAGTTTGAAAAGGGGTGATGGCGTTATGGGAAAAACCCTGTACGAGAAAATTTGGGAACGGCACGTCATCCATCAGGAAGCGGGAAAACCGGCGATTTTGTACATTGACCTGCATCTTGTGCACGAAGTGACTTCGCCGCAGGCGTTCGAAGGATTGCGCCTGGCCGGCCGCAAGGTGCGTCGTCCGGATTTGACCTACGCGACGATGGACCACAATGTGCCGACGAAAGACCGGTTCAACATCGTGGATCCGATTTCGCGGCAACAGATCGAAACGCTGGAGAAAAACTGCCGGGATTTCGGCATCAAGCTGTTTGACCTGAACACGGTGGACCAGGGCGTCGTGCACGTCATGGGGCCGGAGCTGGGCCTGACCCAGCCGGGCATGACGATCGTGTGCGGCGACAGCCATACGTCGACCCACGGCGCATTCGGCGCTTTGGCGTTCGGCATCGGCACCAGCGAAGTGGAGCACGTGCTGGCCACCCAGTGTTTGCAACAAGCCAAGAGCAAAACGATGGAAGTGCGCGTGAACGGCAAACTGCCTCCGGGCGTGCGGGCAAAGGACCTCATTCTCGGCATCATCGCCAAGTTCGGCACCGACTTCGCCACCGGGCACGTCATCGAATACACCGGGGAAGCGATCCGCAGCCTGTCGATGGAAGAGCGCATGACGGTGTGCAACATGTCCATCGAGGCGGGCGCCCGCGCCGGCCTGATCGCGCCGGATGAAACGACGTTCAACTACCTGCGCGGCCGCGAATACGCGCCGAAGGGCGAAGCGTTCGACCGCGCGGTGGAATACTGGAAGACGCTCCGCACCGACGAAGACGCGGTGTACGACGCCGTCGTCGAATTTGACGCCAGCACGCTGGCGCCGCAGGTCACCTGGGGCACCAGCCCGGGCATGGGTACCGACATCACGCAATGCGTGCCGGATCCGGACAGCTTCCCGACGGAAAACGAACGGAAAGCGGCCCGCAAGGCGCTGGAATACATGGGCCTCGTGCCGGGCACGCCGATGACGGAAATCAAAATCGACCGCGTGTTTATCGGCTCCTGCACGAACGGCCGGATCGAAGACCTCCGGGCAGCCGCGCGGGTGGTCAAGGGATACAAGGTCGCCCCGACGGTCCAGGCGATGGTCGTGCCGGGTTCGGGACGCGTCAAAATGCAGGCCGAGAAGGAAGGGCTCGACAAAATTTTCATCGAGGCCGGTTTCGAATGGCGGGATGCGGGATGCAGCATGTGCCTCGCGATGAACCCGGACGTGCTGCAACCGGGCGAACGCTGCGCATCGACCTCCAACCGGAACTTCGAAGGCCGCCAGGGCCGCGGCGGACGCACCCACCTGGTGTCGCCGGAAATGGCCGCCGCCGCCGCGATCATGGGCCATTTTGTGGACGTGCGGGATTGGCAGTTCAAGACGGAAGCCGTCGTCGGCTGACGGGGAAAGGGGAGCTCAAGCGATGGAGGCATTTGTGAAGCATACAGGCATCGTGGCGCCGGTTGACCGCGTCAACGTGGACACGGACGCCATCGTGCCGAAGCAGTTCCTGAAACGGATTGAACGGACGGGGTTCGGCCAGTTCCTGTTTTTCGAGTGGCGTTTTGACGAGGACGGCAACCTGAACCCGGATTTCGAAATGAACAAACCGCGTTACCAAGGCGCTTCGGTGCTGATTTCGCGGGCCAACTTCGGCTGCGGCTCGAGCCGCGAACACGCGCCGTGGGCGATTCTCGACTACGGATTCCGCGTCGTGATCGCGCCGAGTTTTGCCGACATTTTCTACAACAACTGTTTCAAAAACGGCATTTTGCCCGTGACCCTTTCGGAGGAACAGGTGGAGGAATTGTTCCAGCGGACGGCGAAGCACGAAGGCTACCGCCTGCACGTCGACCTGGAAAACAAGACGATCACCGACGATTACGGCCTGTCCTATTCCTTCGATCTGGATGAACACCGCCGGCAATTTTTGCTCCTCGGCCTGGACGACATCGGCCTGACCTTGCAACACGAAGACAAAATCGCCGCCTACGAGGCGACGCGCGTCGCGTTTTGAGCGGCCTGGCAGCCAAACCGCCCTCCCGTACCACGGGTGGGGCGGTTTTGTTGTACGCCCGGCATGGGCGTCATCTCTACGGTGAAAGTCCGGAATGGGGGCTGGCGAGCGCCTACCATTAGCCGAGGGCAAGGGTGTCGGTCGCGAGGCCGAATCTGAAGGAAGCCGG
>Ga0310828_1000891_pt1 | contig 22515 bp, 19 predicted proteins | sample WT_ome_3_FD_202242 | JGI IMG/M metagenome (GOLD analysis project Ga0310828, IMG submission 202242) | Sorghum-adapted microbial communities enriched on wild type (WT) sorghum from Joint BioEnergy Institute, Emeryville, California, United... ... | reverse complement strand
AGCTGAACCCGCTCCGCCGTGCCGCGGTCGTCAAGCTCCGGCACCGAAGCCTCGAGATACCCGTTCTTCATCTTATGCGGCAATACAACGCCAAGCCGTTCCTCCAGCGCATTCACCGTACCTACGGTAATGGCGGATACGCCGGCACAGACAATATCGCTGCCCCTGGCCGCATAACCCGCATGGCCTTCCACGGCAAATCCGCGGATGGACCGGTCGGTTCCGCTGCGATACAGTGTCACCTGAATCATGCGGCTTGTCCCTACGCCTGGATTTTCTCGATAACGACTTTCGTATACGGCTGACGATGGCCCTGCTTGCGGCGATAGTTCTTCTTCGCCTTGTATTTGTAAACAATGATCTTCCGGCCTTTGCCGTGTCTTTCCACTTTCGCGGAAACGACCGCTCCGGCTACGACGGGAGATCCGAGAACGAGACCGCTGTCTTTGAATACGGCCAGAACCTGGTCGAAGGAAACGGTATCCCCTTCGTTCGCGTCCAGCTTCTCGATAAACAGCTCGTCGCCTTCCTGAACCTTGTATTGCTTGCCTCCGGTTTCAATAATCGCGTACATTCGTTGCACCCCCTCATGTCCTAAGACTCGCCAAACCCAGGTGACCGGCCGTCCGCCGGCGCTTGCAACCCGGTTCGCGCGGTTACAGCATGCTTCGCAACACACTCAGAGTAGTATACCACATCGGGGGACGGATGACAATATTACCGATTAGAAGCGGAACAATCCGGTGGAATAAAGGAAAATCAGCACAATCAGCACCGGAGCCGCATAACGGAGCAGAAACATCCAGGCTCGATACCAGAAACCCGTAAGACCCGCCTCCTCGCCGGCCCGCTTCCAGGCATAACCGGTAAACAGCGTCACAACCAGCCCGCCAAGAGGCATGAGAATGTTGGCGGTGACAAAATCGAGCAGATCAAAGTAAGACTTGCCGAATAGCGTAAACCGGCTCAGGATGCCTCCGACAGACAGGGCGGCCGGCAATCCGCACACAAAGCAGAGCAGTGAAACGCGGAAACTCGCTTGGCCGCGGCTCCATTTCCAGCGATCGATGGCGAAGGCGACCGGCACCTCCAGTATGGAAACCGCCGAGGTCAGGGCGGCAATCGCCAGCAGCACGAAAAACAGGCCGCCGAACAAATTGCCCCAGGGCATCGCCGAAAACGCGGCAGGCAGTGCCATGAAGGCAAGGCCTACGCCTTCATTCGGCTCGAGCCCGAAGGAAAAGATCGTCGGGAAAATAATCAGTCCCGCCACCAGCGCGTAGGCCAGGTCTCCGCCGGCAATGGCGAGCGCCGCTGTTCCCAGTGACTGGCGTTTGTCCACATAGGCGCCGTACGTGAGGATCGTGCCCATTCCCAGCGACAGCGAGAAGAAGGCATGTCCCAGCGCCACCAGCGCGGATTGGAGGCTCAGCTTGGAAAAATCGGGATCCAGGAAAAACTCGATCCCTTTTCCTGCGCCCGGAAGCGTTACCGAACGGACCATCAGGACGATCAAAATGACCAGAAAGCCGGGAATCAGCACTTTGTTGAATGTTTCAATGCCGCGGGCAACCCCCTTGGCCAAAATCCCGCCGCACAGAATCATTACGACGGCCTGCCAGAAGACCGGCCAATACCCGGAAGCGAAGGCGGAAAATTTGCCGCTGAAATCGCTTGTCCGATAAAGTACCCCGGTAAACGATTCGATCGCGTAATGAAGGGTCCACCCGGACACGACCGAGTAGTAGGACATGATGAGAAAAGCGGTCAGCACGGACAAAAAGCCCGTGAAGCCCCAATATTTGCTGCGGGTCAGGTTGATGAAGGAACTTGAAGCGCTGCCGCGGCCCCCGCGGCCGATCGTCAGCTCCGCCAGCATGAGCGGCAGGCCGATCAGAACGAGACACACGATAAACAGCAAAAAGAAGGCGGCTCCGCCGTATTTACCCGTAATGTACGGAAATTTCCACATATTGCCCAGCCCTACCGAGCTTCCGATAGCGGCCAGTATAAAACCGGCGGACGAAAAGCGTTCCCCCCGGGATCCCGCAAGCCCCTCCGTACCGGATGATGAATTGCGCAAGAGCAGCAGTCCTTTCTTTGGTTGTTTTCATCCCGCGGATGAGGAGTATGCCCTGAATATTATAAAAATATGGGTTCCTGGGGACAAGAGGGAATTGTTGCCGGTCGGGAAGCGGAAAAAGATTCCCCGGAGAGCCCCGCCCCGGCTTCGCTCCTACCTCGGGGAGCGGAAGGCGGGATGCAGGGAGGAGTAATGCCTGCCGGTGCCCTGACAATAAGTACAGGGGGCATAAAAGAGCTCGTCAAGCGGTTCGCGGACTTTCTTGCGCGTCATCTCCAGCAGTCCCAGCCTGGTCCAGCCGACGACGAGCGCCTTGGTCCGGTCCTTCCGCAATTCCTTCTCCAGCGCCTGGACAATCCGCTGCCGATGCTCGTCCTCTTCCATATCGATGAAATCGACGATGATCATGCCTCCCAAATCGCGCAGCCGAATAATGCGGGCGATTTCGACAGCCGCTTCCAGATTTGTCTCGAAAACCGTCTGTTCCAGATTCACGGACCCGGTATATTTTCCCGTATTCACGTCAATGACGGTCAGCGCCTCGGTGGGCTCGACAATGATATAGGCTCCGCTTTCCAGCCAGATCTTGCGGCGGAGGCATTTTTCCAGCTCCGCATCGATTCCGTAACGGTTGAAGAGGGGCTTGTGGTCTTTGAATAAATGAACGCGGTTCGGCTCGGAAACATTTTTGAGCAGGCTCATCAGTTCCCTGCCCTTGTCTTCCGCATCGATGACAATTTCCTCCACCTCGCGATCCAGAAGATCCCGCACCATTCGGGGAAGGGTATCGAGATCGCGGTACACCAGCCCCGGCGCACGCGTAACGGCGGCAGCCCGGGCAAGAATGTCCGACCAGGTGCGCCTTAAGGTCTCCAGCTCTTCCAGCAGCACCTCCTCCGGCTGGCCCGAAGCGGCCGTGCGGACAATCAGGCCTTCCGGAACGCGCCGGAACGATTCCGCGGCCGCTTTCAACCGCGCCCGCTCCCCGTCGGATTCGATTTTCCGGGAAATGCCCACATAATTGGCTTCCGGCATATAGACAATGCGCCGTCCCGGTATGGAAAAATGCATCGTGATCCGCGCCCCTTTGGTTCCCGCCGCCTCCTTGGTCACCTGCACCAGCAGCTCCTGGCCCGGGGCGAGCACCTCTTCAATTGAAGGCTTTTCCTTCGGATGCTGTCCGGGACAGGCCGGAAGCACATCGTCAATGTATAAAAAAGCGTTCCGTTCCAAACCGATGTCGACGAAAGCCGCCTGCATCCCCGGAAGCACGTTCATGACCTTGCCTTTATAAATATCGCCGGCCCGCTGCCGGCTCTCCGTCTGCTCTGCGAAAAATTCAACCAGCCGTTCGTCCTCCAGCAAAGCCACTTTGGTGAGCTTTTTCTCGCATTGGACCAAAATCCGTTTCACTGCCGCACCCCGTCTCCACATGTTTTCGTTTATTTTACATGAAAAGATCGGAAACTGCACTTCCCGGTTTTTTTTCACGAAAATAGGCGTCGATCATGCGTTGTTCGGGAACGACCCTCTGGATGGCGCCGCGGTCGTTAAGCACATAGATCAAATGGTAGCGCTCCTTCATGAACAGCCGGAGAATTTCCCCTACGGTCTGGCCGCGGTGAACAACGATCGGCTGGGCCAGCGCCCCTCTCGCCGTTTGTGACGAGGAGCGAGCCTGCCTCCCCATCAGGAAGCGGACATGGGCAAACGGAATATTCCGGTAGCCGTACCAGTTGGAATAAAGCAGAAAAACCCCGATAATCAGCAGATTGATCGGAATCCCGTGGCCGTTTCCGGAAGTATATAACGCCGCCAGAAGCAGGCCCATGCTGAGAAACAGGCTGGACAGCGCGCCGATCAGAAGCGCCTGGTGATAGGGAAGCAGGTAACTCAGGAGTCCCTGCAGTACCTTGCCCCCGTCCAGGGGAAGAATCGGCAGGAGATTGAACGACCCGATCATCAGGTTGGCCTCGATGAAATAGCTCCACCAGTCGGGAGAATACAGGCCAAGCGACTTCATGAACAGGGCGAAAGCGATCATCAGCGCGTTCTGCAGCGGTCCGGCCAGCGCTACCGCCATTTCCTCCTTCGCCGGAGCAATCCCCGATTCATCGGTCACGGCCACGCCGCCGAACGGAAGCAGCTGGATTTCCCGGATCTTCCACCCGAATCCGCGGGCTGCGGACACATGTCCGAGTTCGTGGATCAGGACGATCCCGAACAGGGTAATCAGTTCGGCGAAATAACCGGTCGCCACTGAAAAAGCCATCAGGACGACAAACAGCGGATGGAAGCGAAAACGGATGCCGAAGCAGTTAATCAAATCCTACCACATCCGCCGGATCCACCGGTTGCCCGTCCTTCCTGACGGCAAAATAGAAGCGCCCCGCACTGGAAGCCGCATCGGTGGAAACCTTGCCTACCGGCTCCCCCCCTTCCACCCAATCGTTCTTCCTGACCAAAATTTCCGATAAATTCCCGTAGACGGATACCACCTGGCCGGCATGCTGAATCATCACGGTCAGACCGCTTCCCTCCTGATTCCCGGCGAAAATCACATGCCCGGTTTCGATGGCCTGCACCGCCGTACCCGCCTTCGTCTCAAGCACGATTCCCCCGCTCTGCGGGCGGAAAGCCGAGACGATTTTGCCCCGGGCCGGCGGGGTGTAAGCGGACGATACCGGGGCAGCCGCCTTCCGTGCGGACTCCGTGGCCTTCTTGCCGCCGAATGTGGGGATAAATGAAGGGGCCCCTTGAAAATGCTCCTCATACCAGGCGGCGGCCTGGTCAAACCGGAAATCCTCGGTAAGCGCCCGGGTCACCCACGCCTGCCCCCGCTCCGCCCATGGCGTGTTCAGCTGAAACATCCCCCAGACAAGACCCAGCAGCACCCCGCACAGGATAATCCTGCCCGGCAAAGTGCGCCTTGGATGAAAGGCGGGCGGCCCTGCGGTACCGCCACCGGATCCGCCCCCGCCTGAAGCGTGATCCAGCCGGTGGCGATGCTTCCAGACGTATTCCGGATCCTGGAATCTCGGATCGGCCGCAAGCGGAACTGCCGGAAAGGGCTCGTCCCGTTCAAAGGTCCGTATGGAAGGCGCCGCGCTCTCTGCGGGAGGCCGGTTCGGTTCCCAGCCGTGTCCGGGATAGGTTCCGAAGCCCGCGGGAGCCCCGCGCTCGCGGATTTCCTTGATCTTGGCCAGACGGCGCTGACGCACGTTCGATTTGATTTCCATGACGCAACCCTCCCTGCCTGAAAATAGGCTTGTATCCTATGTCTATGAACGGCAGGGCAAGTTTATAACGCGGCCGCCACGCAAAATCGGCCGACCCTCCCGGGGGCGGCCGATCATTACTGCCGCAGGGCGGCGTATGGCTTGCCTTCAAAAGAAAAATTTACCGATCAGCGGAAACAGAAAGGACATGACGTTGAAGCCGAGCCGAAGCTTGCTCATCAGCCCGCCTCCGAAAAGGCCGCCTGCACCGCCCGCGCCCTGCCCTCCGGCACCCTGGCCGCCGGCGGCCCCGGTTCCGAACAAGGAACCGAGGAAACCGGAGACCCGGGCTCTGGCCGCTTCGGGGTCCCGCTCCGTTATGCTGTACGGGCCGCGCATGGCCTCCTCCAGCACGACGTGATCGCTGTGAACTTCAAGTACTTTGCCGACATAGAAGCTGCCGTCGTGCAGTACGGCACAGACAGTCCGGCCGACCCACGGCTTCAGTTGTTCCCGATCAGGGGAAATCCAATTCATCACAAACACCTCCTCTGCCCGTCGGCCCCGGTTAAAGCCGGTTTTCGATCCATGGAAGCAGCCTGCGCGCAATCGCCCGATGCCCCGCGTCGTTCGGATGGACCGGCGGAACGCCGGCCAGCGCATCCTCCAGCCGCCCCCTCCGGTACCCGGCGATCCATTCCGCCTGCCTGCCTTCGAACCACTCGTGAACCGGCGCCACGGCCGCGTGGTGCGAAGCAGCGGCATCCGCGATGACCGCGTTAAGCCTGCCCACGTATTCCACGGCCAGGGGGCTTGCGGGAAACGGCTGGTACTGCGTGCAGCAGATCAGGCGGCAGCGGCTCCGATGCCGGATCGTCCGGAGTATGCGGCCGAGATTGCCGCGGCAGTGTCCCAGCGCCCGGCGCGCCGCTTCCGCGCCGCCTCCGCCGGCCGCCGCAAGCGCGGAAAACGCGAGGTCGTTCCCGCCGATCCAGACCGTCACGGCGGAGGCCAGAGCCAGGGGCCGCGCCTCCAGATCCCCAAGAGCTTCGGCCAGGTCGGCGCTTGTCCATCCCGGCTCCGCAAGCACCTGGCCGGCCGTCTGCGGAAAACGGGCGCTTAGACCTTTGACCACCAGGGCAGGGTATGCCCTCCCGGGGGAAGACGCCGATTCCCCGTAAGTAATCGAATCGCCTGCGGCGATGTAAAGGAACATGCTCTCCCCCCCTGCGCGTTCATTCCATTGAAAGTGATCCTCCCCTATTTTATGCCGATTCCGCCGGCCATGTTTGTACGTTTGACCCCACAAGTCGCCGGTCCGGCTCAAACCCGCTCGCGAAACAGCAGATTCCGGTACCGGTATTTGCTGAAGCGAAACCGGAACAGAAGAGCCACGCCTCCGTCCTCCACACCGACGTCAACGGATCGAAGGGCCGGGGAGCGCACCGCGCCGCGGATCATCTTCCGGACGACCTCGCCCTGGCGCCCGCCGACCGCCTTGACGAATGCCGCGGCAAAGCAGGGATTGCCCGCCAGTTCCCGGTAGAGGGGCAGCAGTGCGCGGGCGACGGCCCGATGCGCCCGCGTCCCGAACAGGAAATGTGCCGTCCCGGGCGGAATCGTCGTGCCGTTCGTAAGAAGTCCGCCGCCCCGGGCAAGCGGATACGATACGAAATATCCGATTCCGTTCGCAGCAACCGGCAGTCCGGCCGTCCCCGGCGATACCGCCCCGAGCAGCCGTTCGATCCGCTTCAGATCCGCCGCCGCCACCGCCTTGCTGAAGCTCCGGGCGTACCGCCTGTCGACCGCCACCGTCCTGTATACCGGCAGCATGATCGCCGCCAGCTTCCGCACCGTCCGGACATCGGCAAAGCCCGTCCGGCCGCCTCGAAGTGCTGTTGTCTTCTTCACCGCTCATCCTCCCGCTCCGTTACACGCTCGAATCTATATTCAGCATATGACGTACGGGTCGTTGCGGCCAGGGCGCGCGGGAACAAAAAACAGCCCGTTTCCGGAAGAAATCCGGAAGCAGGGCTGCCGATGCTTTTTACCGGAGTCCGATACATCTCTCCCCGGCTGCAAAAACATATTCATAATATGCCGGTTCATGCCGAACAAAGTCGTCCCGCACGGCTGCGAATTCCAGCTTTCGGCCGTCCGCCGCAATGCCGCAGGCCGGCGCCGACGGGATTGTTCCCCTCAGCACCGCTTTCGCCTGCTCCCATTCAATCATCAAGAGCGCGGCGACCTCCTCCCTCTGCAGCCTGTAGTCCCGCAGGGGAATCCGGCTCTCGTAAAAAAACAAATGGCAGAACTCGTTGTCGATCCGTTCGCCGCAAGTCGACGCATCCTGGACCGTACCTGCGGGAATCAGCTCCTCGAAAGGAACGCGTATGCCCAGCTCCTCCTCCAGTTCCCGGGCGCCCTCGCGCACGCTTTCCCCGGCGAGCAGATGTCCGGCCGCCGTAATATCCAGCAGGTCCGGGTGCACATCTTTATCCGTGCTGCGTTTTTGAAACAGCAGGCAGGTCCGGCCTTCCCGCTTCATCCAAATCCAGCAATGGAACGTCCGATGCCAGTCGCCGTCGGCATGAACCCGGCTGCGGCTTTTCACCCCCCGAGGCCGCATGAATTCGTCATAAATATCCAGAAGCTCTTCCTGCACAATCCATTCCTCCCTCAGGTTGTCATCCCGCTGCGAATACCGGGATGCGATTATGGCATCAGTTCCGCATTCGCCCCGGACCGGGCCCGCTTGACGGCGACACGGCTCCAGTCGGTAAGGTAAAAACGGACCATGACCGAAATTCCGAATGCGGCCAGAAAGGTATACAGGGCAATCCAGGCCCCGGCCCCCCCCAGGTGGAAAACAAAGGTCAGAAGGTAGGCCAGAGGGATGAACAGCAGCCAGTTCAGAACAAGCGACGCTTTCAGAAGAAACGTCGTATCGCCGATTCCCCGCAGGCAGCCGGCGTAGAAATTGAGCAGACCGTCAAACAGTTGCAGGAAAGCGGAAATCATAATCAGCCCCGCCGCCGCCCGGTATACCGCCGGGTCCGCGCTGTAGATATGGGCGATCGGCTCTGCCCGGAAAAATTCCACCGTGCCGAGCAGCAGCAGAAAGACGCTTCCGAGGACGGCCGTCTCCGTCCCGTATCGCCGGGCGGCGAGCGGGGTGCCTTTGCCGATTTCCTGGCCGACCAGGATCGTGGCGGTGGAACCGAACGCGAACGCCGGCATAAAGCCGAGCGCCATCACGTTCAGCGCCACTTCGTTGGCCGCCAGCGCGTCCGTGCCGAGCCGGGTGACGAACATCGTAAAGACGAACATCGCCATGCTCATCGCAAACTCCTGGAGACCGAGCTTGCCGCTCTCCTGAACGAGAAGAAAAACCTCCGGACGTTCGGGTACGGCCAGGATCCGGGTATGAAAGCGCGGATGCAGCCTGATGAAGAAAACGTAAAGACAGCCCAGGAGGCCTGCCGCCTCTCCCAGCAGCACGGCCAATCCCGCCCCGGTCAGCCCCAGTTCGGGAAACCCGAAACGGCCGTACGTCAGCGTGTAGGTAAAGAAGACCATCACCGCGTTTCCGGCGATGGAATAAATCATCGGCGTGCGCGTATCGCCGATTCCCCGGAAAAAGCCGTGAAACATAAAGCTCATCGTGCCAAACGCGGTCGCAAAAAAGCGCAGCCGCAAATACTCCGTCCCGGCGTCCACGAGCTCCGGAGCCGCCCCCATAAACCGCAGCACGGCCGCGGGCGCCAGCAGGCCGGCGGCAATATCCAGCAAGGCTACGGCGCCGCAGATATACAGGGCGGCGTACGTGCGGACAATCCCCCTGCGCATATCGTTCTCCCCGTAATTTTGGGCCACCAGATAGTTTACCGTATGGCCGATGCCGGAGAACAGCCCCCACAGGTTGTACATCACAATATTGGAGACGCCGACGACGGCAATGACCAGAGCCCCCAGCTGGCCCACCATAATCAGATTGATCGTACCGGTGAGGGTGACGGTTGCGAAAGAGACAATGGATGGAAGGGCGAGACGAAGAATGATTGCGGTATGCTTCACGATGCCTTACCTCTTCTTTGCATGTTTCTCCCCATTTTAGCGGATGCGGGGGCAGGTTTCCAAGGGAAAAAATCACTTCAGCGGAATTTCCCCCGGGGCATCCAATATGTTCCTTTTTTTCAAAAAAAACATGTCACCGGTTTCGTTTTCACCTTACACATCTTCCCGAAACCCGCTATAATGAAACTAAAAGTTTGGTAGCTGGGAGCTGACCCCTGATGCAAAAAATTCCCGTCACCCGAGATGGCCGGCGCGGCTCGGAAATTATCATTCTGAATTCCGAGGACGTGCTGAAAATCGAGAGTTTGAGGGAACGCGAGTTCATCGTTCATACCAAGGAAGGAAAATATTACTTGCACAGCTCTCTGGATGCTTTTGAAGAATGGCTGTATGAAGAAGGCTTCCGCATGATCGACCAGTGCAACGTGGTCAATATGCACCATGTAACCCATTATGATATCGGCCGCGGGATCGTCTACTTCGGGGATCCGGATGACAAAAAGACCAAGAAGGCTTCCGCGGCCCGCATACACAGGGAACATATCCTCAACGTGATGGAAATGCTGCGTCCGGGCGGCAAGGAACGGCAGGACAGGGACGAGCGGTTCAAGGCCCTTCAGCTGCAGACCCGGGACGACCGGTTCGCACGTTCCTACGCCATGATCCAGGCGATCTACGAGAAGAAACGGGCGGAACAGCTGCTGGCGGACAGCGAACAGCGCTACCGCTCGCTCTTTCAATACAATCCGGACGCCATCTGCGAATTTGATCCCCAGGGGTCCTTTCTCAGCGTCAATCCCGCCACCGAGCAAATTACCGGATATCCGGCGAAGGAGCTGCTGAACCGGCCGTTTCACCACGTGCTCGTATCCAGGGAGGACGAAGCGCAGTGGCAAATGCACTTTCGCAAAACGCTTGAGGGAGAGCCGCAATTTTATGAGACGCGCATACAGCGCAAGGACGGATCGGTTGTGGATCTCAGCATGATCAATCTGCCGATCGTCATCGACGGCAAAATCAGCGGAATTTATGCCATCGGCAAAGATATTACCGAAAGAAAACGCTCGGAAGAGCTGCTGCTCAAATCGGAGAAGCTTTCCGTCGTCGGCCAGCTGGCGGCCGGAGTGGCGCACGAAATCCGCAACCCGCTCACTTCGCTCCGGGGCTTCGTGCAGCTTCTGCAATCGAAAATCAAAGAGTATCCCGATTATTTTGAAATCATGCTCAGCGAATTGGAACGGATCAACTTCATCGTCAGCGAATTTCTGGTCATTGCCAAACCGCAAATCGTTCACTATCAAAAAAAAGATATCGCTCTCATTCTGCTCAACACCATCGCGCTGATCAATACGCAGGCGATTCTGAACAATGTGCAGATTACCAGCGAATTCCATTCCGATCTGCCTCTGGTCGAATGCGACGAAAATCAATTGAAGCAGGTCTTTATCAACATCCTCAATAACTCCATCGAATCCATGCCGGACGGAGGCGAAATCAAGATCGAGGTGTGCTGCCTGAACAACCGGGAAGTCCGCATCCGCTGTATCGACCAGGGCTGCGGAATCCCGGAAAACCGCATTCCGCGCCTGGGGGAGCCGTTCTACACGACCAAGGAAAAAGGAACGGGGCTGGGGCTGATGGTAAGCTTCAAAATCATCGAAAACCACCGTGGAAGAATCGAGATCGACAGCGAGCTCGGCAAAGGGACAACTGTGGACGTTTTTCTGCCGGTAAAGTAGCGCCGGGGGTTCTTTCTGCTTCGCTCCGGTTGCGGACAAGCTTTCCCGAAAAAAACTCCGGCCCGTCTGAAGCTGGCTCATCCGGAAATGGGGCCGGAAGAAGCAATTTCCCGGGACCGGAGGTCTGTTCCCCCGCTTCCGGCCGCAGGCCGGCCTTCCCGGCTTTCGCGCTTCCGGGCTGGCATGGCCTACCGGTTCAGCAGGCTTCCGACGTAGCGCAGCAGTTCATTCGCGCAGATCGGGCAATAGCCGTGCTCGTCAATCAGCCGCTTGGAGACCTCGTTGATGCGCTTGAGCTGATTTTCATCCGGGGTCTTCGTCGAGGTGGTAATCTTGACAATGTCCTTCAGGTCCGCGAACAGTTTTTTCTCGATCGCCTCGCGCAGCCGTTCATGGCTGGAGTAGTCGAATTTCCTGCCCTTGCGCGAGTAGGACGACATCCGGATGAGGATTTCCTCGCGGAAGGCCTTCTTGGCGTTCTCGGAAATTCCGATCTGCTCTTCGATGGACCGCATGAGCCGCTCATCCGGGTCCATCTCTTCCCCGGTCAGCGGATCCTTGATCTTCGTCCAGTTGCAGTACGCTTCAATGTTGTCGAGGTAATTGTCGAAGAGCGTCTTGGCCGACTCCTCGAACGAATAGACAAAGGCTTTCTGAATCTCCTTCTTGGCCAGCTCGTCATATTCCTTGCGGGCGATGGAGATAAAGTTGAGATAGCGTTCGCGTTCTTCCTTGGTGATGGAAGGGTGCTGGTCGAGACCGTCTTTCAGCGCCCTCAGCACGTCAAGGGCGTTGATGCAGGACAAATCCTGGCGTATCAGCGCGCTGGAAATGCGGTTGATGACATAGCGGGGGTCGATACCCGTCATGCCTTCCTCCAGATACTCGTTTTGCATCTCCTTGAGATCGGCATCCTTGTAGCCTTCCACCGCCTCTCCGTCGTACATCCGCATTTTTTTGACCAGATCCATTCCCTGCTTCTTCGTTTCCTTCAATCGCGTCAGAATGGAGAAAATGGCGGCCGCCTTCAGCGAATGCGGGGCAATATGGATGTGGGCCATATCGCTTTGCCGGATCAGCTTCAGGTAAATTTTCTCTTCCTCGGTCACCTTCAGGTTGTACGGGATCGGCATGACGATCATGCGCGACTGCAGCGCCTCGTTTTTCTTGTTGGAGATAAAGCTGCGGTATTCCGATTCGTTGGTGTGCGCAATGATCAGTTCATCCGCCGAAATAAGGGCAAACCGGCCGGCCTTGAAGTTGCCTTCCTGCGTCAGGGACAACAGGTTCCAAAGAAATTTTTCGTCGCATTTGAGCATCTCCTGGAATTCCATAATGCCGCGGTTGGCCTTGTTCAGTTCCCCGTCGAAACGGTACGCCCGGGGATCGGACTCCGAACCGTATTCGGTAATGGTGGAGAAGTCAATGCTGCCGGTCAGATCGGCGATATCCTGCGACTTGGGATCAGACGGGCTGAAGGTGCCGATGCCGACGCGGTTTTCCTCCGAGATGAGAACCCTTTCCACCAATACGTTCTCAATGCGGCCCCCGTATTCGGTCTTCAGACGCATCTGGCACGAAGGACAGAGCGTACCCTCAATCTTCACACCCAGCTCCTGCTCCAGCTCCGGACGAAGCTCAACCGGAATCAGGTGAAGCGGCTCCTCCTGCATTGGACATCCCTTGATCGCATAGACCGCCCCCTGGTCGGTGCGGGAGAATTTCTCCAGCCCTCTCTTCAGCATCGTGACCAGGGTCGATTTCCCTCCGCTGACGGGTCCCATCAGCAGCAAAATCCGTTTGCGCACGTCCAGCCTGCGTGCCGCCGAATGAAAATATTCCTCCACCAGCTTCTCGATGGCCCGGTCCAGACCGAAAATTTCCTGCTCGAAAAAGTTATACTTTTTCTGGCCGTTTTCCTCAACGGTTCCATAGGACGCAATCATTTCATACACACGCGCGTGGGCAGTCATTGCCAATCGCGGATTTTTCCGGACCAGTTCGATATAATCGGCGAATGTTCCCGTCCAGGCCAGTCTTTCCTTCTCTTCGCGGTGTTCCGAAATTCGTTTGAAAATATCCATGGTAACCTCCTCCCATCAGCCATCCTCCGGTGAAGTCAACGATTGTGAAGGTTATGTGCCGGGAATACGTAAACACCCATAATGAAGTGTAATACATACCTATGCGTGAGGAGGGGATAAGTTTCACGAATTTTTTGACGACAGACTCCTTTGCAGGCGCAAAACGGTGTAACGGCTGCGGACGTAGAAGGCGGATTTCAGGGACTGCGTTACCCACTCCAGACCGAGTCCCAGCTCTTCGGGGCTCGCCGGTCCGCCGGTCTGCCTGAGCCAATCCGCAAGCTGCCCGGGAGCGGGCACGCCGGCGGCGATCTCGCGGATGTCCCGCCAGCGGGATATGACCCGCTCGCGAAACGCTTCCGCGGCGTCCGAACCGGTGCCCGCCGGTTCCCCGGGCTGCGGAAAGTTCTCCCGGACGACCTCCGGCGCGATAGGCCCGTATGCTTCGCGGATTTGCGCGATTTCCGCATCCGGGTCGGGCGGGTTCCACGCGCGGATCCGGGCTGCCGCTTCCTCCGCGGGCATGGCCGCGATTTCCCGGTAGTGTCCGGCGATCATTACGCTGGCGGTTCCGACCTTGGCCCCGTGCAGGAAGGCCGGCTTGCCCTCCCGGATTCCGCGCATTTCCCAGAAGTGCGACAGGTGGTGTTCCGCCCCCGAAGCGGGGCGGGAATTCCCCACCATCAGCATGGAAATGCCCGACAGGATCAGGCCCTCCATCAACAGCCCGACGCCATGCGCCGTCCGCCGGGCGATTTCGTCGACGTGCCGGACGCACAGCTCAAGCCCCTCCGCTGTAATCTGCGCAGCCAGCGGGCAGTACGCTTCGTCCTGCAGCAGGCGGCCCAACTTCCAGTCGGCCAGCGACGTATACTTGCCGAGCAGGTCGCCGAAGCCGGCGGCTACCATCGGCTGCGGAGCCGCCGCCAGCACATCCGTGTCGGCGAAGATCGCCGCCGGCGACGAAGCCGGAATCGTGCGTTTGAAGCCGCGCAATAGGAGCGGGGCGCCGGTTGAGGCGAAGCCGTCGACCGACGGCGCCGTCGGCACCGACAGGAACGGCCGGCCGGTGCGATGCGCGGCGAAGCGCACGATGTCGTGCAGCGTGCCCGAACCCGCGGCGATCAGCGCGTCGGTCGCGGGCTCCAGCTCGACGAGCAGCTGCACGATCGCCTGCTCGTCGGCGAGCACCTCGCCCCGCTCATTCGCTTCGATGCGGCAGAGCTGCACGGCGATGCCGGCGCCGCCGAGGAGTCCGGCCAGCCGATGCCCGGCAGCGGCCAGGGTGTTCGCATCGCCGACTATGGCGACACGGCGCCAGCTGCGGCGCAGGACTTCCTCCGGGACCTGGGCGAGCGCCCCCGGCCCGATCTCCACGCGGTCCAGCTCGACGCGATGCGTCCGGCCGCACTCGCAGCGGATTTCTCTATGTAACCATCGCTTCAGCGATTTGGTATAATCTCTCATTGGATACGCCTCCCTTGTATGCTTTCAGCGTTCAGCCCGTACACTGCTTTCATCATAGCAAACTTGCCGCCGGAAATATATGAACAAGGCATGAAATCAATGCCGGATCTACCGCAAATCACCTAGCAGCGCATTTGCCAAAGTCTTCCCTTCGTCGCTCCTTCAATTGCTCTGCCCGGGCGGCGAATTCGCCGGCAGGAAAAAAGGGCGGCCGACCGGGATTACCGGGGCTGCCCTGCTTTTTTTGTTGAAAAACTCCCTCAACAAAGGTTCCTTTCGGCGATTATGTTGTAACGGTAGTTACTGAAGTCGGGGCAAAATTGACGATTTCCAGAACAATAGGCGTATTCGCCAAAATCGGTTCTCCACCTGCAGGCACCGCTATGGACAGTGATCCAACGGTTGTAGCACCCGGGGTATAAGTCGAAAGATCCTGCATCTGCAAAAGACCGTTGATGTATACATTGAACATGCTGTTGTTCGCCGCTAATGCAGGAAGCTCTGTCGCCGCCGCACCTGTGTCATCGAAGAAGCTCGCGGCATCAATGGTTAAGGATGTTCCAGCCGCTGTATCACCGGTTGTAACGTAGAAAAATTTTACCGGAGAAGGAACCGTTTCGACGGCAGTAGATGCCGTAACCAGCAACTTCATCAACTGTAAGGCCATGACCCCAATTATCCTCCTTCATCGATCAATTCAAAACATTCTATTAAGGAACAGGAAGAAGGGGCAGGGCAGAGTCCTTTGTTCAAATGCGTATTTTTCCGCATTCAGCGGCAAACCCAATCGATTCAATAATGATTGGGGTTCCTCTGGATATATTTTGTTCCGTTGGAGCAATGGTGAGCGTTTCGGAAGTGACGCCAAACAGTTTTCCCTCCTGCAAGACTCCATTGATAAACAAATTGAAATAACCAGCCTGGCCAAAATCGGCCAATTCATGGACGGGTTCCCCATTATCGTCGATAAACTGATTGGAAAAAATCACCGTTCCTTCTGCCAGATTTATGTCGTCAGGCGGGATATAGAAGTATCTCTGTACTATGGGCTTGATGCTGATCGGAAGGTTTCCGGAAACCGGGTCCGGAGTTTTAATCTTTATTTGATTGATTAAGTATAAAGGCCTGCATGTCTTCTTTTTTTTTTCTGGTTTCCTTTTTTTTTTCGGATCTTTCTTTTTTTTATATGCTTGATACCACCGTAACTTTTTTTTCTGCAATACAGGTTTATAACGATCTGAAGCATTGGGCCCTTTCCCCTTCTCCCATGATGGACTGGAATATTCTATGCTGTCCCTTTGATTGAAGGAATGGACAATGAACCCATCAAGTGTACGAATGTGCCGCAATTCCCGTGTGGCTGGCCAATGAACGGCACAAAAAAAGCGGCTCCCTCAGCCGCCTTTTCGTCGCGGTCCCGGGCTTCCGGCACCGCGTTACAACTTGCCTCCGTTTTTCCTCTGCTTGCGCCAGAGCCGGGTCGCCGCGAAGAGAACACCCAGGAAGACGACAACGATAAAGGCCCATATCCATGGCGGAAAAACCGTTTTCTTCCCGGGTCCGCTTGCCTTCCGGTTCTCCGGTGAGGCTGCGCTTTGTTTCAGATCGACCGGCAAGACGTTTCCGGATTTGTCCAGAACGACGATCTGACCGGTATATTCCCCGCTGTTCAACGCATCCAGCAGGCTCTTTCCCACATACGCCGCGGCGCCGCCGCTTAATGGATATGCCGGCTGGAAAACGGCCATCGCCAGATTCGGGTTCCAGACCGAGGGCTGGATCCATGCGGCGGAATCGGCCGTTTCGTCTATGACGGGATACCCGGCCCACTGCAGCTGTCCGCTAGCCGAAGGAACCAGCATTTTATCGCCTGCTCCCTTGAGGGACGGATGCTGGTCGATGCCGCCCAGCACGATCACGTTGCGGTTCCTTAGGATCTCCAGATCATCCGGCTGGACCGGCTCCCGGACGACGGCAAGATCCGGAAGATTGCCGGTTCGCGAAGCCATGTCGGATACAAGCAGGGCGAGCTGGGTAAGGAGCGGCCCGCCGGTTTGTTCCGGCAGGACAAAGGCGGTTTCATGCAGCCCCTGGTCGTCGACAAACGGCCCGGGCCAATACCGGAACGTCGGTTCCTTGACCGTCTCATGAGGAATCTCGAGCGAGCTGCTCTTGTCGACAAATATCCATTTGCCGTCGTCGGGGTTTCGGCGGCAAGCCGGATCATTTCCGTTGATATTGGCCGTCAGGGCGATATCCAGTCCATTGCCGGTGTCCGCATCCGGCAAATTCAGCGGCACGCTGACGGTATAGGTATCCGAATCCGCGTTGTCCTTCCGCAACTCGTTCAGCGAAATCGTCTTCGGGATGCCGTTTACGGTAATCGTCAGGCCGTTGCGGACATCTGCGGGCGAATGGTTCTGCGTCTGGTCTCCCGACCGGGGCAGCGGTTCGCTCATCAGCAGGGGGGAGATTTTCAGTTTCAGCAAAAGCTTGCCTTCCCCCGAAATCTTCCAGTAAGAGGGGATGGGAACAGACAGACGGCCGGAATCGCGGCTGGCCGCGTTCAGAAGCAGATGATCGTATCCGAAGGAAGCCAGCGTCATGGGCTCCGCTTTTTCGTTCCCGTTCTGCGCCCGGGGGGTGTCGCGGATCACCAGGTGGTTGCCGTCCAGTTGTTTGGCCAAATCCGGGTCGGCGAGCACCCGGATTTTTTCGCAGATGACCGAATCGGCCGCCGCGGATACCAGCAGCATTTGCCGGGTTGAACCGGAAGCAGGATCCGAAAGGGAGAAATTGTCCAGGCTGATCTCTTCGTCCCGCGGGCGGATCCCGTTCGCGCCGATCATGCCGGCAACCGTCCCTTTCCAATCGCCCACGCTTCCCAGGGCAAGAACATGGGTAAGCCTGCCGCTTGCCTGCCATTCCGACTCCGTCAGAATCGGGACCGCATTTTTGCCGGACGTTTGCGAGTACCAGGAAGCGGCGACCTGCAATGCGGCCGAGACCAGTTCCGGCGAAGGCGAATCGGGCAGGAGGATGATGCCGTAAATCTCGTCCGGTGTTCCCGGTTCGATAAAAGGAAAGGGGTAATTTTTGAGCAGATCGTGCATTTTCCAGGTCGTCCCCGTATCGAGAAAGACATAGGAAGAGGACGAGATTTTCAGCCAATTGGCCGGATTGGTCTGATCCCCGCAGAGCTCGCCCGTCAAGACCTCATGGTTGATCAGCGTCAGCTTGTGGTAACCGGCCGAAACTTCGTCCTTTCCAAGCGGAATTTTGGTTTTGTTCTCCCCTTTGGCCAGAAAGACGCTCGCCAGCGGTTTGTCGTCCACCATCACCGTCAGGGTGGACTGGGAAGGGAGCACCAGATCGGAAGCGGTCCAATCCAGCTCGATATAGCTGCCGGTTCCTATTTCCGCGCCCGGGACCTGATAGAAATAGTCGTGCGAGGAATCGACCCCCCGCATGGTAAGCGGGCTGGCGGCAAACCGGAACACATAACCGGGCGCTCCCGGGGATACATTGGAAGCGGCCGTCAGCGATTCCCCGTCCGGCAAATAAGCCGTTGTCCAGTTTTTGGGAACCGGTTCGGCGGCGGCGGATCCGGGTCCCGGGAAGCATGCCGCCAGGAACGCGGACAGTGCGAGAAACGCCTTGACCCAAAATTTCAACACGCGTTTTTTTCCTCCATCCTTCCGCTGGTCATGCTCACGACACCATGTCGTTTTTCTCTTTTTTGGCAAAACGTTCCGTCTTGTACCATCCGGCTTCCTGGCGGAACAGCACCCGCCGGATTTCCAGATACAAGGCGTAGATTACCAGAACAATCCACAGCTGGGAATACGTAAAATACATGACCAGAACGATCATAAGATTTCGCGGGGTAAACTCCGTCTTCTCGATGCTGAGTGCAATCATGATTTCCGTGACATACAGGAAGAAGGCGAGAATCCATAATATGAAGGAGACGATGCCGACCCGCAGGTTCAGGTCCACAAACAGATTGACCAGGAACACGGCGTCGGAAACCATGACGCCCAGAAAAAACAAAAAATACGTAAAGAAAAAGTAGATCAGGTCAAATACTATGCTTTTTCGCTTCAGGGAAAACAGGCGGCCGAGAAACTTCAGCACCACATACTGGTTTCCCCGCGCCCATCGGGTCCGCTGCTTCCACCATACTTTCCACGTCTCCGGCTCCTGCTCCCAGGTAACGGCCGCGGGAAAGAACCGGATGTGCCAGCCGGAATTGTAGACACGGACGGTAAGCTCGGTATCCTCCTCCAGCGCCTTCTCGTCCCAGCCGCCCAGCTGCTCGATCAGACTGCGGCGGATGGCGAAATTGGTGCCGGGAATCGTCGTAATCCGGAACCATTTGAACCGCCCTCCCTGCGCCATCCATTGAAAGCAGATCGTTTCGATATTGATGAATCGGGTCAGCAGGCTGGCTGTCGCGTTGATGACCCGGAACTTGCCGACGGCGACCCCTGCCTTCGGGTCGTTCAACAGGGCGAGGACCAGATAATGGACCGCTTTCCGTTCCGGTGTATTGTCGGCATCATAAACGGCGATGATCTCCCCGGTGGAATGCTTCAGCCCCTGATTCAGCGCACCCGACTTGCCCTTTCCGGCATGGGGCGGTTTCGTATGGACCACCTTGACAAACGGATGGCTGCTGGCATAGCTGTCGGCGATTTCCCCGGTCCGGTCCTTGGAATTGTCGTTGATTACGATGATCTCAAGCCGGTCCTTCGGATAATCGAGCCGGAGCATCGCCTTGATCGTCCGCTCGATCACAACCTCTTCGTTATGGGCGGGAATCAGGATACTGACCATCGGCAGAGGGCCCGCCTCTTTCTCCCGGAAATCGATGGAACGGCCGAAGCGCAGATAATGCAAGTACCCTCCCTGCATCAGAAACATGTGGTAAAGCAGCATGACCCAAATGACGGAAAGCGAAACATAGAACAGCACGTTAGCCATTGAGCTTTCTCTCCCCGAACAATTGTTTGCGAAGCCCCAGCCGGATCCGGATCGTATACAGAAAGAAGAGGGCAACCATCACGGACACGACGGCGGAAATGCCCCATAAAACGATTTGCAGGGGGTCTTTCCGCCCATCCTTTGCGATGGAAGAGGCCGCGTCATTTTCCGATCCGGAGGAAGCCGTTCGCTCCACCGCCTGATATTTCGCCGTTGCCTTGAAATCCAGCGATTTCAAATCGATCCACTGAAGGTCGGGAATCTTTTGCACCCGGGAAATCAGAGATTTCAATCCATCGACGCCCAGATAAGGGTGATAGAACATGCCGATCACCCCGCCGTCCACAAACTGCATTTGCCGGATCTTCTCCTCCATATCCCCGATCGGGGAAAGGGAAGAGGGGTCGTAATAGCCGATCGTTTCGGGAAGGAGCGTCATCCCGTGCAGGAAGGACGGTCTGGTAATATAGGGGGATGTGCTCATGTGCCGCCAGTCGCGGTCGTCCAGCTGGGTCTGCCCGAGCAAACAGGGGAAATATTCCGCGAAAACGCGGTAATCCTCCTGGCTCGCCGTATAATGCGGCGCTTCGAATCCCAGGGGGCGCAGCCCCAGCTCCGTCAATTCCCGAATGCCGCGGATCAGGCGGTTTTCTGCATAGGTCCGATCGAACTGCTTCCGCTGATCCAGGTAGGCTTGATATCCAGCCTGCGAGGAAATGTCGGGCCGGTTCGGGACATCGGGCGATTGGTCCGCCGGCGCCGAGACGGGCGTGTTGTTCAGCACGTCCCAGAACTCGAAGCCTTCCCCGGTCTCCGAATTGCGGTACTGGTGAGTGTACCCGTGCAGCACGATGCTGGCTCCGCCCTGCTGCAGCTCCCGCAGCACCCTGACCAGCTCCGGCTTGTCCTTCAGATGATACTGCCGCAGGGTCTGCGGATTGGTGTACACCGGAATCACCGCGATCATGTAGGGAATGTTCCGGCCCGCCAAATAGTCTCCGGCTGCTTTGACCAGCCCGGGATCCGAGAAGGGGTGGACATCCTCCAGCCTGATATAGGCCAGCCGCTGCGCGGGAAGCGGGGTCTGAAAGAAGCGGTACAGTCCTTCGGCCAAATAGTTAATGAAGGGCGCATCCAGTTCGGCTGAAGCAAAGTAACCCGTATTCCCGTTCACGGCGAACAGCGGAACCGGGTAATCGCCCCTCCACCCCATAATGGGTGCGGAGCCCTCCCGGAGTGCCGTCTCGGTGACCGGGAAATTTTGCGTGAGGAGCTCGTACGTTTCGCTTCCGTCTTTGGACACTTTGTTGATGATCCCGTCTTCGCAACGGATCGCCAGGAAGGAAAACCGTTCGCCCAGCTGCCCCAGGTTTTCGCCGACCGCCAGCAGCGGGCCGCTGAAGGAAGCGATGATCTGCTTCGCCTGCGGCGGCAGCTCCCGGGAGATTTCTCCGTAATAAACCAGATGGGAAACGCCGCGGACATCCGCCGGGGCAACTTCGCGGTCGCTTTTGAACACGATGGAATCGGAAAAATGCCCCAGCGCCAAATCCAGAATGTGGACCGCCGCGTCCACCGTCCCGTCCCCGGTCGAATAAATCACAAGCACGCTGCGGCCGGCGGGGCCGGAATCGGGGGGAGCGGCCGCAGCGTGCCGGAATTCGCCGCCCAAGAGCAGCCCTCCGAACAAAACCAGGACCAACGCCGCCTTACTGCACATAATGGTCAAGCTCCAGGCTCGCATGCCGGATCATCTCCGTATAATCTTCGGTTTTGTCGCTGTAATTCGAAATACCGAAAGCGATGGTCAGCATAATCGCTTTCTTCTTGTTCGCCAGCACATGAACCTTCAGCAAATCTTCAATTTTCGCCATCACGTAGGCGGCGTTTTCCGCAATCGTATTCGTCAGGATGATGGCGAATGTATCGTCGGCAATACGGAATTTGCCGTCCGTCAGCCGGGTGTGATCCCGGAGAATAGCGGCCACGGAGCCCAGCAGATGGTTCATCTCCGTCTCCCCGTACAGTTCCCGGAACTTGTTGAAATATCGGATCTGGAAAATGGCGAGCGCAAACGGGATCCCCGTACGTTTCGACCGTTTGAACTCCTCCTCCATCGCCAGGAAAAACCGTTTCCGGTTGTCGAACCCGGTGGCTTCGTCAATGGTGACCAGCGTATCGAATTTTTCTTTCAGCCGCCGGTTCTCCTCGAGTATGGAGACAATCCATTTGTGCGGCATTCCGGAAACGACCGCCATCAAGACAAAGGAGGTCATCCACAGCACAATATCCCTTGCGGAAAGAGGAGGAGCCCCGGTAATGAAGACGCTGCACAGGATCAGCGTGCCGAACAGGAAGATGGCGGCGAGACTCGCCCACAGGCCGGCCAGCAGTCCAAAAACCAGACCGGCCAGCCCAATCGCCAAAGCACTGCCGAATAACAGAAGGCTCACGCGGGAAATTTCCGGGCACCCCGCGGAATACCAGCCAAGCAGGCTCAGGCCCAGAAGGAGCACGATCTGGAAGCCAAGCTGGGCGGAGCTTTTAGTGTAAAATTCCCTCATTATATAGTCTCCTTTCCGCTAGCAATGGGAGCAGATTGTCAAAAATATGCGCATCGTTCCCATCGACATACCCCCCGTAAACCTCGCTGTCGGGGTTGCGGATTTGCAGGCGGATCATGCGATAGTACAAATCCCGGGCAAAAGCATCTTCCCCCAGTTCGATGGCGCTCAAGATCGCCAGGGCGTAGACGGCCGGAGACTGGTATTGTACTGCCGGCGCGTGTGTTCGCGCATCATACCGGCCATAAAGAATCCCTCTTCCGGCCAATTCCCCGTGCACGAAAGACCAGACCTGCG
>Ga0310828_1000890_pt1 | contig 22533 bp, 22 predicted proteins | sample WT_ome_3_FD_202242 | JGI IMG/M metagenome (GOLD analysis project Ga0310828, IMG submission 202242) | Sorghum-adapted microbial communities enriched on wild type (WT) sorghum from Joint BioEnergy Institute, Emeryville, California, United... ... | reverse complement strand
TGTTTTTGTTTCTCATTTGTAAACGCATACAATTATATAAAGCGCTTCCGGACACTTGCATTTTATCGTATGTCATCAATAAGGGGGAAAAACATGAAAAAATGGATTGGGTTCTCATCTTGTCTTGTTCTCGCAGCTGCGCTTGCCGGATGCGGCGTCAACGGATCCGGTACCAAAGAAGAAGCCGGAAAGGCTCAGACAGAACCAAAGGAATCGAATGAACCGGTTACCCTTACGCTTTACCAGCATGCGACGATCAATAAAGATGAAATCGAAAAATTTATTGTCCAGCCTGTACAAAAAAAATATCCCAACATTTCATTCAATATCGTCATGAAAGAGAAAACCCTGCAACCCACGGATCTGGCCGCCGCCGGGATCGTGCCGGATCTGATCTACACGACGGATGCCAACAATATGCTCTGGATGAGCCTTGATGTTCCGGAAGACCTTGATCCCCTGATCAAGCAAAACAACTTTGACCTGAAACGCTTCGAACCGGCCACAATCAACTCGACGAGGGCATTCGGCGACGGCAAGGCGCTTTACGCCCTGCCGGTCATGCAGAATATTGCGGCGATGGTGTATAACAAGGATATCTTCGATAAATTCGGCGTCCCCTATCCGAAAGACGGAATGACCTGGGATGAAGTGATCGAGCTGGCCCGCAAAGTGACCCGGACCGACGGCGGGGTCCAGTACATCGGATTGGCTCCGGATACGATTACCCGCATTGGCTATGGCCTTTCGTTACCTTACGTTGACCCGGCAACGAACAAAGCGACAATCAATAACGATAACTGGAAAAAAGCTTATACCGTGATGAAAAAAATAATGGATATCCCGGGGTTCCTCGGACCGGATAAAAAATACAGCTACAACCTGACGAATGATTTCTTCAAAAACGGAAACGTGGCCATGGCCTTTACCTGGGTCCCCGATATGGTATCGGGTCTGGATCAAAGCACCTCGGAACGAATTAATTGGGATTTTGTCTCGCTCCCCAACTTCCCTGAAGCCCTTGGTACAGGCCGTGTTGTTTCCCCTCACACGATCATGATGAACAAGTTAAGCAAGCACAAGAAAGAGGCTTTTCAGGTGATGGAGGTATTCACTTCCAATGAAGTGCAGTCGGATCTGAGTCAAAACGGAAAAGTTTCGGTTCTGGCCAATAAAAATATTGAAAAGCAATACGGAGCGAATTTGCCTACCCTCAAAGGGAAGAACGTGGAAGGCATCTTCAAGGCGAAGCCGCGCGAACTTCACAGCCCGGTAACCGAATTCGACGTCATCGTCCGCCAGGCGATCGATGCTTCCGCGAAAGATTTGGCGGATGGAAAGGATATCAATACGGTTATGCGGGAAACCGAGGAAAAGGCTAATCAGAAGATTCAAGAGGAATTATCCAAAAAATAGGAAGGATCAAACAAAGAGGGTACCTGTCCGGTCCGTCTGGACCTATGGCGGGTACCCTCTTTGTTTTTATAAATCGATCGTTAATGAATCATCCGGATCCTGTCGGCAAAAGCTCACCTGCAGACTCGGCCGCTGTCCGGTCGGGATGGTAAAGCTAGAGCCGGGCTTCCCAGCTGTACATCAGGGTTTGGCCGACCGTTTCGGAAGGGTTTTTCAGAAAGACGATCAGGCTCTGATCATTGCATTCCAGATGCAGGATCCCCGCTCCGCCGGCCTCTCTGGAAGCGGGCTGGACGGTGTAAAAGCCGGGTACGGAAGCAAGCCCGTGGGGAATTGCCACCATGAATGAACCGGTGCCCAGCGTGAAGTATACCCCCGAATTTCTATAGCGGTCGCACCCGGGCACGTGGACGGATACATTCCGGTTCGGAAAGCGCACGTCCACAGGGTTCGCGTTGCTTCCGATCGTTCCGCCGGAAACCGAGATTCGCTTGATTGCCGATACGGGCAGAAAGCGGAGAAAGATGAACGGATATTCCCCGTAGTAGACAGGATCCCGCACATCCAGACAGATCGACTGGCACTCGGCGGACGCCGTGATCGGAGTCCGGCCGGTTTCAAATTCACAGCGATTCAGACAGATGTCTTCCCCCTGATCCGTCACCATCAAGGCGAACGCCTCCTCTTCCGCCTTCCCCGCCGAGAGAAAGCGGCAATAATCGAAGGACACGTTCTGTACATGGCCGATCCGGACCGCCGGATTGGCGGTTATGCAGGTGTCACGAATGAGCGCTCGCCGCACGGGACGGCTGGAAGTGCCCTCGAAGACAATGCCCGGCCCTCTCCCGGAAAACGTACAGCCCTCCATCCGGATGCCTTGCGAGGACGGGGCTGCCGATTGAAGGACAACGGCCCCTTCGGCAAATACTTCCGAGCGGATATCCAGCGAATGCATCCAGACGCTCCCTGCGTTGCTGAAGATAAAGCCGGCCATGCACGTTCCAAGATCAGCCCGGCAGCCGTTCAGGATTACTTCATAGCCTTGCGGCGCCGCGGAAGGATCCCCGCTGCCGGATACAAGCGCGCGCGTGCCCGATTGAAAGAGGAGGCGTTCCAGCCGGACAGCTGCAGCGTTGCGAATTTCCACAGCATGGTAACAACCGGAAAATACGCAATCCGCAATGGACGCGCCCCTCGCCGAATCTACCAAAATCCCGGCCTGTCCGGTGAAATGCTTATCCGAGGAGCCGTGGATATGCAACCGGCTGATCGCCGCGGAAGCGGTCACCCGGATCACCGGGGCGTTATCGTGCGAATGCAGATTTGCGGCAACAACGGCCGAATCCTCTCCAGCCAATCGGGCGCGGCCAATCTCCAGTGTCTTGACCAGGTAACTGCCGGACCGTAAGCGTACGATGCCGCCCGCCGGTTCCGCGGCGCGAATGGCCGCCTGGATCGCTGCCGTATCATCGGTCCCCCGGCCCGAGGACGGGTCGTAATCTCCTTTGGCCCCCCACCACTCGGGCAGCAGATCGATAGCCCCGATGCGGCCCGCAACGGAACCGTCCCCGGCGAAAATCTGATGCATACCGGCAATCAGCCGGCCGTTGATCGTGATGACAACCTCCGAAGCCAGGTAGAGACAAGCCCCGGGGGCGAATTCGAGATCCACATTTTCCGGAAGGGTTACGGATTCGTCAAGAAGATACATGCCGGCGGGAAAATAAATGCTTCCTCCTCCGCTGCCGGCAGCGGCCTCCAAAGCCGCCTTCAGGGCGACCGTGTCCGGCGTCCCTCCGTCGCCCGCCGCCCCGAAATCGGAAACATCGTAAAGGCCCGGCTGCTTCGAAACGGCTGCCGCGGCCGCCGCCCTGCCAACCGGCAGAACCGCCTCCACTGCCGCCGTTATCCCGGCGGCGCCCAGCAGCGCCAGGAGCTTTCTCCGGTTAAAGGTCTTGCGGCTATTCACTTTGCTGCCTCCTTTTTTCCAAATATATGGTTAATGATTTCCCCCTTTCCATTCCGGTCTCCTTCCCAATTCGCCCGAATCGGACAAAAAAAGAATCCGCGGCTTCAGCCGGGATTCCTGTCCGGAATAATGTCCCATGGAGATTCAGAGAGGGAAACGCACATATTCCGCCAGCGGGAGGCCGATTCTCAGCATCTCTTCCACGACCAGCCGGGCAACTTCCTTCGCCCCGCATTCATGAAAATGCGTATTGTCCTGAACCCCCTCGGGATAATTCGGATGTTCGCCCGGCCGCAGCCAGACAAACAGCCGCTTGGAGCCTTCTTCGCCCAACGACTCGTAGAGCGATTGCGTGCGCGCCATCAAATCGATCAGCGGCACCTCTTCCCTCTCCGCCAGTTGCACGATTGCGGCAGGATATTCCCCATGCGACATCTTGAGTTTGCCGTCCTCAAACAGTCTCCGGTGAACCGGCGTCACCAGCACCGGAGTCGCTCCCCGGTGGCGCGCCCCGTCAATATACTGCTTCAAATATTCCTGGAACGTGGTAAAGGGCCCGGTTCCATGAGGCTTCTCGTCATTGTGGGCAAACTGGACGAACAGATAGTCCCCCTCTTGAATCTGTTCCCGTATGCGCTCCAGCCGTCCCTCCTGCACAAAGCTTTTGGAGCTTCTGCCGTTGGCGGCGTGATTCTCTACAACGACATCGTCCGTCAAATAAAACGGCAGCATCTGGCCCCATCCCGCCATGGGCGCCTTGTCCGGCGGATAATCGGCAACGGTGGAGTCCCCTGCCAGAAATAGATGGATCCTGCGGGGTTCATTCGATCCGGGCGTTTCGCTCATCGAAGCATCTCCTCTCGCCTGTCGTCATGCGTCTGCTTGCGGTCTTCGGACTTGATGAAGGAGGAAGCCTGTACGGGAAGGGGGCAGCCGGATGAAAGGTTCACTTTGGGCCCAACGCCTTCGCCCGGGTTGAACGTTCGCTGCATCCCCCGCCTCCGCCGGATGTTCCTGCGCAACCCCCGTCTAAGCCTTGTTCAGCGCCTGCATGGCCGCATCGATCAAAACATCGAACAATTCATCGTCTTCCTCCAGCGCATCCTCCACCTGGAGGATCTCTTCTTCGGTCCCCGGCTCGCCGGAGAACATCAGGCTGTAGCCCCAGTCCTTGCCGTCTTTGCTGGAAAGGGTGATCTCGTAGGGAACTTGATGGCCGGGCCATTCGAATTGAACCTTCCCCGCATAACCTTCTTCCGGGCGGTGCGTCAATTCGGCGCCCCGTATCGCAATGTTCATTCGCTTCACCTTTTCTCTTTTCATCATTCTTAAGGATTCGGAAGAATTATACCATGTTTTGCCGAAAGTCCGAAGCGGCAGTCCGGAAATTCCCCGAAACCGCGGCCGGCGTTTTCAGCTTTTTTTCAGATTCATCCGCTATAATGAACAAGCCCAAGTAAACGCTTCAGAAAATAAGAAGGAGGTTCCGGCAATGGCCTATATTTTACAAAATCTTCATTTTATTTTCATCCATTTTCCTATTGCCCTGCTGATCGTAAGCTTCCTGTTCGATTTCTTCGCCTCCGTCCTGAAGAAAAAGGAACTGCACACGGCCGGACTCATTACCCTGATTTTCGGAACGATCGGCGCGATTGCTTCCGTGCTGACCGGTCCGGAAGAGGAACGGAACCCTCTCCTGCATCTGCATGAAAATTTTGCCCATCTCACGATGATCCTGTACATTGTCCTGTCCATAGTCCGCCTCGGGCTTCTCTGGTGGAAGAAGCGGGAAATCGGCCGAAACCCGGTGTTCCTTGTGGTCTCCCTGGCCGGAGTCCTGCTTGTTTCCTACACCGGGCATTTGGGCGGCGAAATGGTTCATAAGCCGCGAAACGGCAATTTTCAGGAACGCGGCAGTTTCCAGGATCGCGGCAATGGGTCCGGGACACACTCCCCGCAAGGCCGGACCGGCAACGAAAACAGCCGATGATAGTTCACCGGCTGTTTTTCCTTGTCCTACCTCCACTCATAGCCTACGGCTTTCAGGAAAGCCCGGGCGATCGTCATATGCCCCGTCATATTGGGATGGACCCGGTCCCATGCCAGCGCGGCCGGGTAAATATGCTCCAATACAGGCTCGAAGGCTGCCTGGATATCGACAAACAGGGTTCCGTATTTTTCCGCGATTTCCTTGACGACTTGCCCATATTGATCCATTTTGCAGCGCATGGCATCGCTTACGGAGGGTTCGATATAGAACGGGGTCATCAAAATCATCCCCTTCACCTTCGGAAGGGTCGTCCGGACCAGTTCGTCCAGTGTTTCGCGGTACTCGTCGATCGGTACATGCGATTCCGTTATGGTCGGCGTATCATACTGCCGCCAGACGTCGTTGATCCCGATCATCACGGAAACCCAATCCGGCTTGAGATCGATGACATCGGTCTGCCAGCGGTCCTTGAGGTTGCGCACCGTGTTGCCGCTGATTCCCATGTTGATGATGCGCAGGTTCAGTTCGGGATAGGTGCTGCCCAGAAGCGCGCTGAGCGCCGTGACGTACCCTTTGCCCGTCGCGTCGTTGCGGCCTTCCCCGTAAGGCCTTTTTCTCTCGCAGTCGGTGATGGAATCCCCGATTAGTACAATTTTATCGTTCTTCTGGAAAATCATTCTCCTTGCCCTCCCGGTGTTGTATTCTATGTATATCGTTAAGGTATCAATTGGGGAAGGTTTCGTCAATGATTTTTCGCCGAAGGCGGCTGCCGAATTCCGGGCTTGTTCCAAAGACAAATAAAGAATCCCGGACAATTCCCTTTTTCTCCTGTATAATAGAATGCGGCCGTGATTCGGCTTTCTATTCTATCCGGAAAAGAGGGAATCCCGATGGTGGAACATCTGGTGCTTTTTAAACTGAAGGAGACGACAACGGACCCGCAGAAGGAGCAGATCGTGCGAACGCTTCAGGAGCTGGCTTCCATGGAGGGCATTGTGGAAATGTCCGTCGGCCTCAATCATTCCCGGGAAGGCAAAAGCAAGGGCTTTGAGGTGGGAATGCGGATCGCATTCGAGAATCTTGAAGCTTTGAACGCCTATCTGCCGCATGAAAAACACCGCTCGACAGTAGACAAGGTACGGGAGCATTTCGCCGACGTCATGGTGCTGGATTACACCTGGTGACCCGCGTATCCAGCGGGTCTTCTTCAGTAAGCTTTCCCGGATTGCCCTGTTGAAAGGAGGCGTACCGCCATGAGACCTTCCGCGCGCGCACGCAACGTCGTTCTGATCGCCGCACTGGTTCTGATCTGGGGACTGTCCTGGCCGATCTATAAAATCTCGCTCGCCTACACACCGCCGATCCTCTTTGCCGGAATGCGGACATTTCTCGGAGGATTGGGCCTTGCCCTCGTCGCCCTTCCGCGCTGGAGGAAAATCGCCTTTCGCCGGCACGCCGCCGTCTATCTGGTCTCGGCCCTGTTCAACGTCTTTTTGTTTTTCGGCCTGCAGACGGTAGGTCTCACATATATGCCCGGAGGGCTCTTCTCCGTCATCGTCTATGTACAGCCGGTGCTGGTGGGACTTCTGGCCTGGCTGTGGCTGGGCGAATCGGTCTCCGCCTCCAAGATGGCCGGGCTGATCCTGGGCGTTGCCGGGGTTGCTGTCGTCAGCGCCGAAGGAATGACGTTGAAGGTATCATCGACCGGAATCGTTCTGGCGCTGGCCACTGCCGTTTCCTGGGCATTCGGAACCGTATATATGAAAAAGTACTCCAGCCGGGTGGATCCGTTGTGGCTGGTATCGATTCAAAGCATGCTGGGCGGAGCCGTTCTGACCGCCATCGGAAGCTCCGTGGAATCGTGGAGGGAAATTGTCTGGAATGGTCCCTATTTGTCCGGACTGGCCTTCGGGGCCTTCCTTGGTGTGCCGACCGCCTGGGTCATTTTCTTTACCCTGGTCCGATATGGGGAAGCGGGCAAGGTGGCCGCAAGCACATTCTGCGTCCCCCTGATTTCCGTCCTCGGCGGCACCCTGTTTCTGCGCGAGCCCTTCCATGCGCTGTTTTTGGCCGGACTGGTTCTGATCGCGGCCAGCATTTATCTGGTCAACCGGGCTCCTTCTAACGGCGGAAGCCGGAAAACGGTCCATCCCGTTTCCACCCGCCAATCCTGATGAACGATTTCGGGAAGGACCGTTCTGCTTCGGTCGCCTACCTGGATATTTGGTCGACCGGAGTTTCTCCATGAAAAACACGCTGAACGACGGAATTGAACGCGCGAAGCGGCACCGGTTTGCCGTTTCGGGCGTCCGTCGACATCCGGTCCATCTCCCTGAAAAATTCCGGGTCGGAGGAAACGTAAACCGGACGGTACCCGTCGCGGGTCCGGACTTTCCCGATAATTTTCTGTTTGACCATAAACGGAATGTCGCCGTTCGGATTTCCATCCGTGATTCCGCTGTTAATCGGGCTGATCCGGTCCCGGGTTCCCGGAGCGTTCCCGTTATCTGCGTTCGCTGTTCCGGTCTGCGTCTCGTAGGCCCGGCTCTGGTAAGGCTTGTCCAGCACGACAGCAACGTAGACGTTTTTGTCCGTTGTCATGACCCTCGCATCGCTGACCTCGTCCATTCCCTGAATATAGGTTTCCAGATAAGGGTCCGCCGCCAGCTGCGCATTGCCATGGAACACCTGGGTTTTGATCCGGTCGCCGGAGGTGGTGTCGTTGGCCTTCATGGAAACGCCTGCGCCCGCACCCTGCCCCTGCTGATTAGTCGTTGACCCGCAGCCCGCCGTCAGGATAAGACAAACGGCAGGAACCCATAACCATTTTCCGTTCATGCTTTCAACTCCTTGTCAGGTTCGTTGGTAATTTCATGATCGGTGTTAGGATTTGCCTGCCGCGGAAAACTATTCACGCATACCCGCACAGCAAAAACCCCGCTCCGGCGGGGTTTTGCATCGGTATTATTTGCTTTTCTCCTGTGCGATGGCCTTGTTGGCGGCTTCCTCGGCCTGGCTCAACGCCGTATTCACATCAATGCTGCGCGAAGCGATCTGGTTGACGAGATCCGTAAGCGGCTTTTCGGCCACCCCGTCATAAATCGATTTCGGAGATACCGGCGCCAGCTTGTTGACGAAGAATGCCCCCCAGTTAATATTTTTCTTCGGATAATCCGCGCCATAGGCCTTGCGGATTTCCTCGGATTTCAGGGAAGTGAGATCGCCCCGCTTGGAAGCCATCATTTGGAACTCATCCGAGACCAGATATTTGATAACCTCCATCGCTTCATCCGGATGCTTGCTCCCTGCGGCAATGTTCCAGTAAGTCGGGTAAGGCTGTTCGCCGATCCCCGGCAGATCCTTGAATGTCGGTGCCGATACGACGTTCCAGTTCATATTGTCCATCTCCGGATAGCTGACCGGAAGATCCGAGAAATAGACAAACATGGCCATGTTTTTGTTCTTCAGGAACTCGTCCTTGTACGGAATTTTGTCCTTGATGGTATGCATGTAATCCCGGTAGCTCTGATCCTCCGATTCGCCGAGGAAGACGGTGTTCAGCAGCGTTTTCCAGCGTTCGTCGCCGAACGTGGACTTTTGCGTCTTGGGATCGACGTAGGGGAGCGAGAACGGATTCATCCGCAAAATGTGGGTTGAAGATACGGCTATCCCCAGGTACTGGGTTCCGTCCTGATTGCGGTTAAGCTTTTTGGCCAGTTCCAGCGTTTCATCCCAGGTCATGCCGTCCTTTGGATAGGAGACGCCGAACTTGTCAAACAAATCTTTATTATAGTACATGGCCATGACCAGATTTTGCACCGGAAGGCCGTACAGCTTTCCATTGGCCGCGGCTTTCATCCCGTCGATCAGGGTCGGTTCAAACCGGTTCAGGTCAATATTGTGCTTCTTGATCAGTTCGGATATGTCCATGGCCAATCCCGGCTGAATCAGTCCGCCGTTTAATCCGCCGATAGTTTCAAAAATCAGATCGATCGGGGTGCCGGCGGCAATCAAATCACCGATTTCCGTACCTTTCTGCTTTTCAATATAATTAAATTTGTAGTTGGGAAATTTTTTTTGCAGATAACTCAGCACATTTTTTTCAAACACCGGCGCGTCCGTTCCCGCACTGGAAGTGATGGTCAATTCAACCGGCTCCCCGGACGGCGCTTTTTCCTCCGTTCCGGACGAGCCCGCGTTTCCCCCGGCCGTATTTCCGCCGCCGCAGCCGCTGAGCACACCCGACAGCAAGGCGGCGGACAAAATCCCGTAAGACCATTTTTTCAACATGTGATAGACTCCCTTCGTTTGATCTCTTGATTCTCCCCTCTTTTGTTAACGTTTTCATTTTAGAGCAAATGTCCGCCTTTTTCTTTATCCAAAGATGTCGAACTGGCATGTTTTTTTGCATTTTTTGTCTATGAAGAAGCGTTCATTCGCTGAAAGCCAAAAAACCGGGAAATCGATAACGATTTCCCGGCTTACCGCGCAGATCATCAAATCCCGAGCTGAGCGCGCAGCCTGCGGGTGGCATGAACCGTCTTGTAAAAGTCCGGCGTGCCTGTAAGCAGCCAGTTGTAGTGGCGGATCACCATTTCATCCTTTTCCGGCTCTCCGTAATTCCACTTTTCTCCGATGCCTTCGGTATAATCCTTGGCCAGCAGCAGAAAGGCGCCGCTCCATTTGCGCGCTCCCTCGATCTCGGTGGGCACCTGCGGATAATTCAGATCATAAGCAGCGCGAATCAGCGTATGGACGACCTCCTGAAGCGGCCCCGGAATGTCTGCTTTCTCTACTTGTTCAGCCAATTCGGGCGGTAAGGCCGGATCGTCGGTGGAAGCAAACTCTTCGTAGGCCTCCACGGCAACGAAACCCTGCTGCTTGGCCATCCACAGCTTCATCCGGTCCAGCGCCGGTCGGAAAACATTGGGAACCGTAATGGTCAGTTCCGGCTGCGGGTTGTCCAGATTGATGATGTAGGCCTGGCCTTTCTTCTGGAGGCGGGCGTTCCCCCGGACCCCCAGCCACCGCAGCGCGAGCAGTGCCTGGGTCACCGTCTTGCCGTCCATCCGTTCGTTGCGGCAGACCCTGCGCAGCATTTTCTCGCTTCGCAGATCCGGGATCATGCACAGCAGCCTGACGCCGGACAGTGCCGTCTGCGGATCGCCCAGCCAGCTTTCGATCTGTTTGTAGACAGTTTCTGTCGGTTCCTTCGCGACCATATCCAGTTCCATCGGTCGGGCGGCGTATTCTTCCAGACGAAACATCCCCTGCGCCCTCAGCTTCTGTTCGCCGTGTTCTTCGGTCAGCTTGCGGTTGACTTCGTCCATCTCGTCGGCAATCTTGACGAGCGTCTCCTTTTCCGGTTCGGGTATGCCCGACTTGTCCGACAGCGCACGGATCCAAGCGGCGAGTGCGAACGGGCTTTGCTGAAAGGACATCATCGCAAACGTCATCAAATCTTTGTCGTAGGGAACCCCTTCTTGAAGCGCATAGCGGGCGAGTGCCGTCTGCATGTCATTCTCCCTGCGCATAAGCCCTATTGACAGGATGAACCCGTTCCAGGCATTTCCATCCGTCGTATCGTACAGAAGGGCCCGGTGGAAAAAGAAAGCGGCGATGCCGTAAGACTCGTTCTGTAAATGGTAACGGCCGATGCGGCCGAATTCTGCATGTTGACTCATAACTTTGGACGACCCCCAGGGATGATTGATATAGACAGTATACCTTACTGGCGGGCGAATGGACAGACCGGAAATGGGCAGCTTTCTCCCCTCCCCGGCAACAGGCCGGCGCGGTCGGGCCATACCGGATGCAGGCGGCAATTTGCGGTCCTCCCGCATCGCGAAAGACCGGCGCTGTTGCCGGCAAATGTTCCCGGCCCGTCAGGCATCGGGCGGAAAAAAGAAAACCGGAACGGCTTCCCCCTGCCGGAAAACCGGATCCGGATAACAGCGCGGGCCCGGCACGGACAGGAACCCGGCCATTAGTTTGCAAAAAGGCCGGTCAGGTCACGGGACCACGATTGATGAAATTGCACCAGCTTGTCTTCCAGGGCGTCCTTCTCCCTGTCCAGCGGTCCGCCTTCGCTTTCAAACCATTCCAGCATCATTGCAAGACCCTCCTCGAGGGAAATTTCTGCCCGGAAATCCGGCACAACACTTCGTATTTTGGAGTTGTCGTACAAACCGGCATACATTTTTTCATAATAAAGATGCGAGCAGAGATTCGGGGCCGCCGTCATCAAAAGTTCTGACGGGATGTGTACGATCCACGGCTCTTTCCCCAGAATCTTCCCGAATGTGGTGTAGAGATCCTCCCAAATGCGGGCTTCTTCGCTTGTCACATGGTATTGCCGGCCGAACGTTTCGGGATTTCCGAGAATATCGGTAAAACCTTTGGCCAAATCCGGGGCGAAGGTAAAATTCCAGGGCGTCGTGCCGTCTCCGAACATCACGAGCGGCTTCCCCTTGCGAATGCGGTCGATAATGTTGTAATTCTGCCGCAGCACACCGATATTATAGCCTCCGGGCCCGTAAGTCAGCGAAGGACGGATAATCGTCACAGGCAGGTTCCGCTGCTCGTGTATTTGCCCCAGGTAGCGCTCCATTTCCGCCTTCCGGAAAGCGTAGTCATGCCGCGGATTGTCAAACAGTTCCTCGGCATCCTCCCGGATCGGGATGGAGCGGGTCGGACGCTTGTAGACCGCGCTGCTGGAGCACACGATCAGATGGCCGACCCGGCCCTCGAATGCGCGCACCGTAGACTCGGCGTCCTCCCTGCTAAATGAAATCATGTCGATGACGGCATCGAACTGTTCCTTCCGCATCTGCTCCTCGAAGCGCGGCCGGTCATTTTTGTCCCCGGTCAGCGTACGTACATCTCTTTCAAAGACCAGTTTTCGGTTCCCCCTGTTGAAGACGGTCACATCATGATTCTGCCGGAGCAGTCGGCTCACAATCGCCCGGCTGATGTTCCCGGTTCCGCCCAATACCAATACTTTCATTTCCATCGCCTCCTTCAGAGAGTCTCTAGGATCATCTTACTTCGGGAGACGGGAGAAGAAAAGTCTCTTTTAGGTTTCATTCCGCAAATTTGCATAAGAAAGACAGGCATGCGCCCCCGGCCAACCGGATCTGAATGCATGCCTGCCCGTACGTTCATCTGGATTAGTGAAACTGGATATCGATGTTTCTTCCGCTTTGCGGCGGGTTTTTTTTCGGCATTTTGATTTCCAGAATGCCGTTTCGGTAGGTTGCCGTAACCTTCTCTTCGTCTACGGGAGAAGGAAGGGGAATGGAGCGGTGAAACCGGCCGTAAAAACGTTCCTGCCGATGCATGTGCTCTTCTTGGACTTCATGAGTTTTGTTAACGGTGCCGGAGATCGTCAGCACATCGTTATCGACGTGGATCTGTACATCCTCTTTTTTCTCCAGTCCGGGAATTTCACAGGATGCGATCACTTCGTTGCCGTTCTCGTAGACATCCACGTGATGAACGCCGAACTCGCGGCCGCGGATATTTGCCGGAAACTCGTTAAAGAAGCGATCCAGATCCCGTTTCCAATTCTCCAGGTAACGGAACGGCTCATAGGGAATGAGCGCCATAACTTCTCCTCCATCCTCTTGATGTTGGGTTCCAACCCACTTTATAATATCCGTTTTTCGCAAAAAATTATGCGCTCGCTTCCGTTCGGAGCGGCGGATCCCGGCATGATCATCGCTTCGCTTCTCTTCCGAACATTCTCATGGGCCGGGTCTTCCCAATTGATACACGCGTTCCTATTTTTCTGAAAATCTCGGCGATTTCCCGCATTCATCCCGTATCTGGCCGTGTTTTCATGCATATACTGCTTTATCCTTCCAACGGAAAGACAAACCCCAGCATGAAAAGGAGGAAGTCTTCTGCATATTCTCATGGTCGCTCCCGAGCAGATTCCCGTCCCCGGCAGCGGTTCGGTGGAGATCTGTATGCTCTCGTTAGCCAGGCAGTTCGCGAAACATCATCAGGTAACTCTCGTCAGCCGCCTTCATCATCATACTCCCAGGGTCAGCAAGATGGGCAGGCTGACAATCGTCCGGGTTCCCGCCGGTTCGCCCAGCCGATATCTCGGTTCCGTGCTTCATTATATAAAAGGAAAACACTTTGACTTCATTCAGATCGATAATCGTCCGCATTATATGGCCAAAGTGAAAGAAGCATTTCCCCGGACGCCTGTTGCCCTGTTTCTTCATTCCCTGACATTTGTCCCCAAAACGGATCATGTCGAAAGAAGCCTTGGGAAAGCCGACTTGATCATCGGAAACAGCGCCTCGCTCAAGAAGATTCTGGAGCGAAGGTTTTCCGGAGTGGGGCACAAGATTCGAACAGTTCATCTTGGTGTGGATACCGTACGCTTCAACCCCCCCTCCCCTGCTTTACGGATGCAGAGCAAACGAAAGTACGGCCTGGAAACTTCCTTTACCATGCTGTTTGTCGGACGGGTCATCCCGCGCAAAGGGGTCCCGGTTTTGATCAAAGCGGCGCAACTCGTTCGCAGGAAAGTTCCCCGCGCCAAACTTGTCGTTGCCGGAGGCGGAAAAGCCCGTTATCTGGCTTCATTGAAAGCCTTGGCCAAACGGTTAACGGTCCCTGTTGTTTTTCTCGGAAGAAAAAGCCACGCGCACATCCATGAAATTTACCGCCTGGGAGATTGTTTTCTCTGCCCTTCCCAGAAGCATGAAGCTTTCGGGCTGGTGAACGTGGAAGCGATGGCCGCGGGGGTTCCCGTCGTGGCCTCGAACATCGGCGGAATCCGGGAAATTATCCGGCACGGAGAAAACGGATATCTGGTCGGGCATTATCAAAGCCCGGAAGCTTTCGCCCGTTACATCATCCGGATTGCGAAGGACCCGAAGCTAGCAAAACGGCTCTCGATCCAGGGCAGGAAAACCGTGCTCCGTCGATTCAGCTGGAGTCATCCGGCCGGACGGCTGCTGCGAATCTACAGGCGTCAAATCCGCCGATAAATTTGCCGGATATGCCGGGAAGGCCCGTACACGGCCCGTGGCAGATTTGGCGAAAAAATCCATTCAAAAATTCCGCCTCGCCGGGGATCCTAAATAACGCCCCCGTGCAAACCACCGAGGAAAGGCGGCATGATTCATGTCCTATCTTTGTTACTATTGCCGGAAGAAGACCGATACCGCGCACAGTATTACCTTGTACAAACAAAATGGAGCGGAAGACCGTTTCGAGGTTTTATGTAATTCCTGTTATTCCGATTGGCTCTTGTCGTTAAAGGGGTAAGAAGAACGCCGGATGACGTTCCGGCGTTCTTCTTGTTCATTCTCCGGCCGGGAAGCCGTTGGGGTAAACCATCACTTTGAGGCTGCCCGCTTTGTTCGTCATGGCTCTTGCCAAAGCATCGCGGGTTTGTTCCAGAGGGAAGCGATCCGTGACCAGGCTTGCTGCATCGGCAACGCCGGAAGAAAGGAAATTTGCACCCTGCCTGTACGTATTCGCATAACGGAAAATTCCGTATATGTCTATCTCGTTATCGCAAAGGAACGGAACATTGAAGCCAATTTCGTCGACCGCAGGCAGGCCGACGATCGATATTTTTCCGCCTCGTTTGACAACCCGCATGGTGGTTTTCAGCGCCGACGGATGGCCGGCGGTTTCCACGGCCAAATCGACACCCCGCCGACCGGTCAGCTGAAGGATCGCTTCCGCCGGGTTTCCGGCTGCGCCCGGGATGGCATGGGAAGCTCCCAGACGAAGCGCGGCCTGCAGGCGGTTTTCCTCCAGATCACTGACGAAAATGCGCGAAGCCCCGAACGCTTTGGCGGCGATTACCGTCATCAGCCCCACCGGTCCCATGCCGATAATCGCGACTTCGCCGCCGGGCTGAAACCTTGCCCGGTTCAAGGCATGAATCCCGACAGAGAACGGTTCAATCAGTGCGGCTGCTTCAAAAGAAAGATGATCCGGAATCGGATGAAGAAAATCTTCCCGATGCCTGATATACTGTACGAATGCCCCGTCAACCGGAGGGGTAGCCAAAAATTGGACCTCCGGGCACAGGTTATACCGCCCCGATTTGCAGAACTCGCACTTGCCGCAGGCAACCCCCGGTTCGATCGCCACACGGTCGCCCGGGGCGAACCGGGTCACATTCCTTCCGCAGGCCGCGACTATCCCGGCGCACTCGTGTCCGAGAATTATCGGTTTGCGCACAACATAGGATCCGATTCTCCCGTGTTCGAAATAGTGAATATCTGAACCGCACACGCCGACGGCCATTACTTTGACCAGAACTTCATCGGCAGCCGGTTCGGGGACCGGAATTTCCTCGATGGCAATCTCACCGGGAGTCTTCATCACTGCCGCTTTCATCATGCGGGGAAGCTTATTGATCACGGGATTAACCTCCTGTCGATGGTAGATAGCGGGGCACATAAGACATCACTTGAAATAAAGAGGATATTTCGCTTTCAGCTCGTGTTTCTCAAAGTTGACCCGGCCCAGATGCTCCCGCATGAGTTGTTCCGCGCGGTCCGGATCGTTCTCCCGGATGGCCCGGACGATCCCCTGATGCTCGGAGATAATGGTCTGCCAATCATCAGTCACCGCCAGCCGCAAAAAACGAAGCCGGCTGTAATGGGTGCTGAGCTGCTGAATCATCCCCCAGGTCTGCTTTTTCCCGCAGCCGACGATTATCGTCCGATGAAATTCCTCATCCAGCTCGAACAGGCGCTCGTTATTTTTTTCCCCAACGCAGAGTTCCTGCAGGGAAACCAGGTTTTGCAGCTGCAGCACCTGTTCCGCGGTCAATACGGTGCAAGCCTGGCGAACGAGCGCCGATTCCAGTGTTTCCCGTACGAATCTGGATTCCTCCACATGATCGAGGTCAATCAGGGAAACGAACGATCCCTTCTGGGGGACCGTCTCAATCAGCTCTTCCCGGGACAGTTTGACGAACGCTTCCCGAATCGGCGTTCGGCTGACCTGGAGCATCCCCGCCACTTCTTTCTCCGAAATCAGCCGTCCGGGCTCCAGTTTGAGTCTGATCATATTTTTTTTCAGCGTCTCGTGTACATAATCCCGGATGCGTCCTCTTGAATCCCGTCCGGTTTCCGGTTTCCGGCTCATCCGCTTCCTCCTGCCGGATTCAATGGACGACCGGGCCGCAGATCGTCATTGGCTTGCGGAGTCCTTTCCGGATTCGCTTTCCGGTGACGATCCGCATAGTCAAGAAAACAGGCCCAGTCGTATTCCGTCAGATCGTGCTTGCCGGTCCTCAGATGATACCCAATGCTCCCTTCATGCAGCGGGCATTCGGGCATCGGCATTCGCCCGGTTTCCAGGCCGGTGAGGCCCAGAAGCCTGTAGACGGAGGATGCATGGACGCATGCGAGAAATTCGGAGTCCGGATCCGCCCATGTATCTTCGGAAGCGCTGGCTACATAAAGCAGCCGGGGGGCCATCAGCGACAGCAGCATATGCTGGTCGACCGGCAATTTGTCCTCCCTGTCGTTATAGCGTTTGAAATTTTCGCAAAACCAGTGGGGAAACCGCTCGTTGATCGCTTTCACCGTCTCTCCCTTTTTACCGCGGGAGATGGCGGCTCCGCCGCATCCGGAGTCATTGCTCACCACCATGGCAAAGCGCTCATCCTGCGCCCCGCACCATAGAGCGGTTTTCCCTCCCCGGGAATGGCCGACGACAGCGACAAACTTGTCGTCGATGTCCGGATCGGCTTCCAGGTAATCCATCACCCGGCTGGCCCCCCAGGCCCATGCGGCCAGCGTGCCCCACGCATCCGGAGGACGCGGAACATTCCGTGGATCGAAAATACCGTGTACCCCGTCCCGAAAGCCGTCGTAACGGTCCGGATCAAGGTCCTCAACCTGAAAAGCCGCAGCCGCGTAACCGCGGGATACGATCATTTCCGCAGGCCAGAAACCGTTCTGCATTTTACGCTCGGGATCGATATTTGCCGCCTGCCGGTTGCAGAGCAAGAGGAACGCCGGTACCGGCCGGGACGCCCCGTCGGGCAGAAACAAATAAAGATGGATCTCGCCGGTACCCCCGGCGCCGGTATAGAGGATGTCCACTTTCTTCCTGACTGCGGTTCCGCCCATCCAACCGCGGCTTTCATCCACGGCGGCGAAATGCAGAGTCTGCGGACGTTCAAGAGGCGCCCTTCCGTAAACATGCCTGCGGAAAAGCTCCAGGATCTCCGGACGCCGCCGTCGCCATTGCTCCGCCGATCCGACGGTCCCGCCTCCCTCCCCGCGCAGGGGATCGGGCCATAAAGGGTTTTCGGAAAAGGAATGATTCATCTTACCCCGCCCTTTCTTTTCAAATGGCTTATGCTGAATTCGTCCGTGCCGGGACCTTCTCCTCACATCAGGCCAGGATCGTTACGAGCGTCTATTGGCACGGAACGGCATCGCACGTTTCCCGGTAGAAGGTCAGCAAAGTTCCTTGAGGCCGGCCAGCACTCCGGCAAGCTGCGGAACTTCAATCCGGTTCTCCGTTTCCCCGCCGTTGTGGAAAAAAATAGACCAATCCATGATTGGTCCCGGATGGACAATCCCCAAGCTGCCTGCTTCCCGCAAAAAAAAGCGGCTTTCTCTTGTTCAGCCCTTCGCCGCCTGAATGGCTTGCAATTCCTCGCGGCTGGGCCCGTAAACGCCCGGCACCTTCAAGCCTGCCTGACGCATGAGAATCGTCATTTGTCCGCGGTGATGGGCCTGATGCTGGATAATAAACCGGAGGAACGCATGAATGGGCATTTTTTGGCCAAAAACGTTGCAGGTGTTCTGCAGAGTTTCGTTCGTCCATTGCCCTTGGACCGCTTCCGGCACGGCATGGCTGTCCTGCCGGTAAGCCTCCGCGATCGACTTGGCCGAAGCGGGGTGATCGGGCCCACTGACAGCGGACGGGAAGGTTAAGCCGATCTGGGCGAAGAGAAAATGTACCGCACCCGTGATGTGCCAGGCCAGCTTGCCCAGGTTCGTATGGTCCGGCGCAACCTCCTGACCGAGCGATTCGTCCGTTAGCGCATCCATGACCTTCTGTGTCAAGGCGGCTTCCTGCAGCCATTCCTCTTTGAATTCATCCAAGCTGATAAACATGGGTCTAATCCTCTCCTTTCCTGTGATGATCAAACAAATGCCGGCTATCTTATTTTACCCCAAAATAGCAGACGAAGAAACGGTGCGGCACCGGCCCCCTTCTATTCTTTTCCCAAATCGAATCCGATCCTTTCGAAAAGGTTCCAAATCAAAAAGGTGAGGCTCATAGAGATCCTCACCTTACCTTCGATTCGTCCCCTGCCCGGGACAGGCTTCATTCGCCGGCTTCCGGAAGGCCGGGGACGATCCCCTCAGCACTCCGCATCCGTGAATTCATTCGTAAACATGAGCCGGAACGCTTCCTTGGACATCAGTTCGGAAGAGGCGGGCGCGTAGCGGAACTGCAGCGCACGGCGTTTCTTGGCCGAAAAATTGGCCGGAGTGCCGTGATGCAGCAAACCCGAGAAGAACAAAGCCCCGCCCGGAGCAAGCGGTACCGCGACATCGCGTTCCACATCCACGTGGGCGTCGCACATCTGCCAATCCCGGATCATGTAATGGGGGACGCCTCCGCCGAGATGAGAACGCGGAATGATGTGCATGCAGCCGTTATCGAGCCCCGCTTCGTCCAGGGCGATCCACACGGTTACAATTTGCTTTTTGAAAAACAATCCGCCGTAAGCCATATCCTGGTGCCAGGGCTTTTCCGCGCCTCCGAACGGCGGTTTCAGCAACCCCTGTTCGCCGACCAGGCGCGCCTTGTCTCCGAGAAGCCGCTCCACTATCCGGATCAATTCCGGGTGGAACGCTATGCTGCGAAGCGCCGGGGCGTAATCGACATATTGATAGATTTTCCTTACCGCCCGTTCCCTCTCCTCCGGCGTCTTCAGTTCGCTCTCTGGTCGGGAAAGCTGCACCCTGGGCCCCTTCAGCTTCTGATGGATGATATCCGACACTTCCTGCAGTGCGGCATCGATTTCTTCGCGGGCCAGGAGCTGGTCAATGATCAAATACCCCTGATCCTTGTACCGGCGGCTGTGCTCTTCGCGGAAATCTCCGGTTCGCGGAATGCGCTCGGCCGCCACCTGATCATAACGGTAAAATTTGCGGGCAATTTCCCTCGCCTCTTCGGCGGAGACCTTTACAGTGCCGGATTCCCTGATTCCGGGTTCCTTGTTTCGGTCCGGTTGTCCGGTCATGGCTTTCTCCTCCTTATCCGCGGATTGTTCGGCTCCAACCGTCCCGCCGCCTGCCGGTGTTCTACCTCGCACACCATCGCCGCAAATCGGGAAGATCGAAGTAACGGAGCATTCCCGGCAAAATCACGCTGGAGATATCATGGCTGTCGTAATGGCGGGCGGCGACCCATTCGGACACGCTCGCCATTCCTTCCGCGACCTCCAGGCTTTTCACCCGTTCGTCTAGGGCCGAGGCCAGCTGCGCGTACATACCTTGTCTGCCTCCGGCATACAAGGCGATGTCTTGGGCGTCCACGCCGGCTGTTTGCACAGCCAAATCGACGGCGCGGATTACATCATAGGTACGCCATGCGGCCATACTGTCGTTGAGCCACAGGAGGTCGTCAGCCAATTTATACAAAATTCCGTAGTAGTCCTGCGGTTCCCCGCTGTTCAGCGAATGCGGAGTCAGCGGCCCGACCCCCGATACGTCGAGCACCATGACCGCCCTTCCCGAGGAGCAGGTTTTGCGGATCCAGTCCCAGTGCGCATGAAGGGAGCGGGTCCCCCGGTCCCAGACGGCAATCGTCAACGGCAGCGTCTCTCCCTCGCGGCGGAAATCCGTGAACGTCAACGCATGGTTGAAGACGCCCTCGTGAGACCACCACAAGCTGGTCCGAACGCAAAGTTCCTCCAACCGGCCCATCGGTGCATGCCGCGGATTCAGGGCACACGGTTTGCGGGCGGCGAATACCCGGTCCCTTAACCAGGCCAGGGCCCGTTCCTTCCGCTTCGCGTCGTCAAGAGCCGTGCGGGCCTCTTCCAGACAGCGCAGCCGATCGGCGTTCTCCTCGTGAACGGCGCGCGCATCGGGGAATTCCTCGCGCACTTGTCCGGCTGGCGTACACCACAAGAGCGGCGGGTCCAGCGGCCGGATCGTCCCGGATGGAGGCGATACCTTGCGGCCGTTCAACCGCTCCGAGAAAAACTCCGCCGCCGCGCGCGCCAGCGCCGGGGTATATTTGTGCGTGGATTCGTCTTCCACCAGATCGATGTCGCCGGCTTTGCCGTACATGTCCCAGAACCGCCGCACCCGCGACACGGTTTCGCGCGTACCCTCAATCGGAAAGAAGTCGTAGGTCACGGCCAGCACCCGGACCGGCTTGGGCGCCATGGCAAGCAAAATATCTTCGTGGTCAAACCCCAGCGCGGACATGCCCGGCCAGATCTGCTCGGAGTCCTGCGCCCCTCCGGCGTACATATAGGTGCGGCGGTTCATGATGAACGTCGCCGGGGCCGCCGCCGCGATCCGCGGCTCGCAGACCATGACGAGCGATGTCTGCGTTCCTCCGCCGGAATTGCCGGTAACGCCGATTTTCGCCGGATCGACTTCCGGTCGTGTAAGGAGATAGTCTATGGCCCGCATCGCATCGTGAACAAAATAACGGGCCAGACTGTCGCCCAGCGGCAGACATTGGCTTCCGGCGTAGCCGTGTTCGCCGGTACCCGCTCCCAGCGTCGAGGCTTTCAGCGAACTTTCGTAGTAGCTGAGCCGCTCTCCCTGGCCGATCGGATCCATCGCCAGAACAATCAGCCCCGCCCGGACCAGATATTGGCAGACGCTCTGGTATTCCGGCTGGTGTTTGGCCATGTCGTGGTGTCCGCACAGAAACAGGACAGCCCCCTGCGGTCCGGACAACCCGTCCGGGAGATACAAATTGCAGGTGACATAAGTGTGCGGCCGCGATTCAAAGATGATCTTCTCGATCCGGAATCCGTCGCACCGTACGGTTCCGGTGACCTGTGCGTTAAGCGGGGTGTCCAGGGGCGGCAGGCCGCCCAGGCTTTCGATCAATTTTTCCCGCATCAAGGTCTTTCTTGCTTCAAGCTGCTCCCTGCTCCGAATCGCATCGCGATCCCGGTCGCCCCGGGCGAAGGCTTCCTCTGAAAGACGGTAAATCGCCCGTTTCAGCTGCGCCTTGACATCGTACATCGTCACCCGATACTGTTCCAGATCCCGGATCTTCATGATCCCGTTTCCCTCCATTCCTTGTTTTCATCCGGCGCTTCAAGGCTTTCGGATCAAATCGGCAATCCGGATCGTCTTCCCTTCCTTCATCGAACGGTTCGCCGCAAAGCCGATCGCGTTCGACATCGCTCCATCCCACGAGCTGGCCAAATGATTCAGCGGATCAGGCAGGTCGCCGCGGAAAATCATCTCCCGCAGCCGGTGGTCTCCGCCTCCGTGAGCGCGTTTGTCCACCGGAGCCTTGATCATGATTTCTTCCTGGTTGCGGTTGTATAGACGCAGCCGTTCGATCTGCTCGCCGGCGTAGGGACCGACTGAACCGTGGTACGTCTCCGCCTCCAGTCTTCCTCCGGTGCCGTTCAAGTGCAGCTTGTAGCCTTCAACGGGCGAATGCGCGGTCAGGGAATAGCTCATCACCGCTCCTTTGGAATAGCGCACGCTCAGGCTGACCGAATCCTCGATATCGATGTCGTCGGAGAAGACGCATCGGTCACGGTAGTACCCGTCGACATCCTCGCTCTCCAGATACAGCTGCCTTGTCCTGTCGTCAGCCGTTATGTCGTAATAAAATTCGCAGCTTTTCTTGTGCGGGCAGGTAAGGCAGCGTTCCCCTCTCTGCTCGCGGGTCGGGCCGTAATAGCGCAGCGTGCCGAAGGCGGACACCTCGACCGGCTCCTCCTCGAGCAGCCAGTTGACCAGGTCGAAGTGATGCGTCGATTTGTGCACCAGCAGCCCGCCGGAATTTTCCTTCCGGCGATGCCATCTCCGGAAATAATCGGCTCCGTGCCGGGTATCCAGGAACCATTCGAAGTGGACGCTCAGGATTTGCCCGATAGCCCCCTCTTTCAGAAGCTCCTTGATGCGGGTGGCAAACGGGCCGAAACGCA
>Ga0310828_1000888_pt1 | contig 22558 bp, 19 predicted proteins | sample WT_ome_3_FD_202242 | JGI IMG/M metagenome (GOLD analysis project Ga0310828, IMG submission 202242) | Sorghum-adapted microbial communities enriched on wild type (WT) sorghum from Joint BioEnergy Institute, Emeryville, California, United... ... | reverse complement strand
GTTATGATCATCCCCTCTCCAGTCGATTTGAGGAAATGGATACGATGGTGATTTTTGATCGAGTTCTCGTACCGCGGGATCGGGTATTTTTCTTTGGGAAAGAGGAGCTGTGCGATCGGTTGTTTCGTGAAGGGCACTTCCATGCGTACGTTGGTCACCAGATCCTCACACGGTACATTGCGAAAACGGAGTTTTTCCTAGGGCTGTTGCAAGTGTTAGCCGAGGAGCAGAATGCGGATAGCGAGCCTACGTTCCTCCAATCCATCACCAAACTCATGGCGATGCTGGAGAATCTAAAAGCATTACGGGTGGCGGCTGAGACTGACGGGACATTCACCTCATCCGGCTACTTCGTTCCAGCACTGGCCCCCCTGACCGCCGCAGGCATCCAATTTCCCGATCTGCATGAAGAAGCGCTGCGGTTGATCCGTACGATTAGCGCCAGCCAGCTGATCATGAACCCGTTTGGGGCAGACTTCTTTTCGGAGAACGAAGCGTACCTCAATGCCTATTTACAGGGGATTTCCAGCCCGGCCAAGGATCGCATCGCCCTTTTCAGACTGGCCTGGGAGCTGGGCGGCGGAGCGTTTGGAGGCAGACAAAACCAGTTCGAACGCTTCTTCTTCGGAAATGGAAAGACGATTGCCAACCGGATGTATGGCTGCTGCGAGAGCATGGAGCAATACAAATCGCGAATTTACCAGTTTCTAGAGTTAAAAGGAGAATAAAGAAAATTTAATTCCTTTCCTCGGCATTCGCCCAGCCGCCTTCTCCGCATTTGCATATGATGATTATGCCTATACATTGAAGGGAGCGATCACATATGGGATTTTTTCCAGTGCCGGGACCTGGCGGAGGGATTCCAGGAATACCGGGGGGACCTAGCGGGCCGGGGTTTCCAGGGGGATTTCCAGGAGGAGGTCCGGGAGGATTCCCCGGTACTCCGGGAGGAGCACCTGGAGGTATTCAACCGCCAACCTCTCCACCACCACAATTTGTCCCACAAATGCAAGTCGGCACGTTTGCTATCGATCCCGGCGGGATCAGACGCTGCTTGTTCCGTAATACCTATGTCTGGCTGAACAATGGGGAGCAATTCTGGTTCTTCCCGGTATTCGTCGGACGGAATTCGATTGCCGGATTCCGGTGGTTTGGGTTCTTCTGGGGATACTTCGGCATCGATTTAAATCGGATTCGCTCGTTCACGTGCTTCTAACGCAGACGGCGAAAGAGACCACACACGCAGTCGGTACTCTTTCGCTTTTGTTTTTTTCTAGCTTGTCCCTGTGAAACAAGAAAAGGACCTCTATCCCCGCCTCAACGTGGAAATCGAAGTCCTTGCGGCTACCCCTTTACAACAGCATCTGAGCAACCAGGAACAGGTTCAGGCTTACGACCAAAGCGGAGATCATCCATCCCAGCGTGGTGGTCACCCGATGATTCACCAGGGAGCCCATAATTTTGCGGTTGGAGGTGAACAAGATCAAAGGAATGAGTGCAAATGCAATCCCAAACGACAATACCACCTGACTCATCACCAGAGCATTCGTTGGGTTCACGCCAGATATAATAATTGCCAGCGGAGGAATGGTTGTAATCGCCCGCCGTACATACAGGTTAATGCGTTTGTTAATGAACCCTTGCATCACCACATCCCCAGCCATCGTCCCCACCGAAGAACTGGACAGGCCTGCGATCAGCAGCCCCAGCCCGAAGGAAATGGCAGTAACCGGTCCGGCGATTGTGCCAAATTGATGGAAAGCGACATCCAAATCTTCAACGACGAGACCGTTTTTGAAGAGCAGCCCTGCAGAAACCACAACCATCGCCATATTCACGGCCCCGGCAATCAACATCGCCAAGACGATATCAATGAATTCCAGCTTGAAAATCTTCTTCTTCTCTGCCTCATTACGTCCCACAATCCGATTTTGGGTTAACGAGGAGTGCAAATAAATCGCATGAGGCATCACGGTTGCCCCTAAGATCCCTGCAGCCAGCAGAACGCTGTCCACCCCATCAAAGCGCGGAGTTACCATGCCTGCTCCAACGGCTGCATAATCCGGATTCGCCGCAATCACTTGAAAGGCAAAGGCCAAAACAACGATCAACACCATGGCAGCGATACCCGCTTCCAGTGCACGATATCCCCGACGCTGCAGCTCGAGGATGGCGAAAGAGCCAATCGCGGTGATCACGGCCGCCGGCAGCATCGGAATACCAAACAAGAGATAAAGCCCTAACGCCGCCCCAATAAATTCAGCCAGATCCGTAGCGATAATGACCAACTCACTTTGAATCCATAGAAAGATCGACACTCCCTTCGGAAATCGATCGTGGGCAACTTCAGGCAAATTCTTGCCCGTGGCAATCCCTAGTTTTGCCGATAACGACTGAATTAGCACCGCCATCAAATTCGAAGCGAAAATTACCCATAACAACAGATAGCCGTACTTCGATCCTGCGGTGATGTTCGTAGCAAAGTTACCGGGATCGATATAAGCAACCGCGGCGATAAACGCAGGTCCAAGAAACGGAAGCAGCCGTTTCATCCCTTTCGTTCTGCCGTCTAGTGCGGCATGTGCGGACGTTTGATGATCCAATCCTTTCGAGGTGACTGGAGTCGTTTGTTGCGCAATACTTTGTTCCATCATGTGAATCCCTCCCTTGCGCTTGCGTCTACTAAAGTTGTCTATATCCATTAAAGTTTCCTGTGTGCAACTTTATAGTTTTAGTATATGCCTCATTTTGAAAAATGTAAATCCATTTTCTTGCGAAATTGCAATCTCTATTTAACGATATCGACACTTGTTCACTCGCAGTTTGTCCTATGATATGGAATGTGGATGAACGATATACCTCGTCATACTTCATTGGACCGGAAGGAGTTCTCTAATGTACCATAAAATCATCCAACCTAAAGTCGTCCTCGCGCTTCTTGCCGTAGGAATCTTGGGTGCTGCCACTTGGGCGACCTCCAGCAGTGTTGTCGACGCACAGCCAACGCTACTCAAGGCAGCTCAGATTCAACAGGAAGAATCCGCTCATGCCTTGGAAACCTTAAACAGCTTCTATAAACCCGCATTAACAGGTCAGTTCCCCGGGGCTGTTGCCGGCTTGACAGTGGGCAAAAGCAGCAAGAAGGACGTCATTAGACTGTTCGGTGAGCCTTCCATCGAGGGCAAAGGAAACTTGGCTTTTGACTTGTACAGCGCGAACATGGGCAATCCGGGATACGCTTTTTCCTATTCACATGGGACGCTTCAGGAAATGCGCTATTTCGGTACCAACGTGGAACGTCAAACGAATATCGGTGGCATCACTATAAAAATGTTAAAGCAAAACTGGTTTACCCCCGACGCGAGCAGTACGATCCACAACGGGAACCTGGAACAAACCAAGCTGACTTATATCCGCGGCGATTACAAGCTGGAATTTATATTTAACAGCAGTACAGACCTCGATCATATTAATCTGCTCAAAAAATGAAGTTGTTATTTGCAGCACAAAAAACAGACCCGCGATTTTGCGGGTCTGTTCTGTTTTTTTCTTCTAACAATTATTCACCGATCTGAGCTTTATAAGCGTCCAACTGCTTTTGCAGCTCGGCTAGCACTTTATCGTATCCGGCCTGCTTCAGCTTGTTGCGGAACTCTTCAACCGCCTTCGCGGGGTCTCCGGCTTTCCCCATCACGATGGCCGGCCCAAGCTCCCCGGTTACCTGCGAGATTGCGGTTAGTTCGGCTTCTACTGGTGTTTTATCAAATACGAAGCGACCGTACACATATGGCTTCTTGATCTTATCGTATTCCGCATACAACGTCTCTTCGATTTGATCCCACGTCGTTTCGCTAGGAATCTCAAACTTGTCGACGCGGCCGCCCCAGAAATCGGAATAAAAGCCGTCTCTTGCTTCATCATAACCTTCAGGACGAGCACGTTTGCCATCTTTGATCACGTATTGCACGCCTTCGATTCCATAGTTGATCAGATGATAAATCTCCTCATTATTACGAATCAGATCATAGGCCATCAGCGCGCGTTCTGGGTTTTTGCTGTGCGCGCCTACGGAGGTGCCGCCATGGGTAATCGACAGCTCCATCAGGTTTGTGCCGCGTGTCCGGGAGAAGGGGAACATCTGCAACTCTGAACCCGGCTGTGCTTTATCCATTTCGACGCGAAGTCCAGAGAACGTCTGTGTATGGTGTTGATCCAGCCCAGACAAGCCGGCTTTCAACGCATCGCGGTTGTTATTTTTGTTATTTAGGGCGTCTTCACGCCAGAAGCCTTGATCCGCCCATCGTTTCATCATCGTGGCGTAATCCAAGAATACGTCCTCAAAGATGGGACTTACAGCAGTAAAGCGCTCTTCATAGGATTTGGTCGTAAATACCGGCATGAAGCCCGTCGAGATCGGAAGCTCCAGTTCATCCGTATACGATTGGATAAATCCCCCCCAGGTTTGCGTGCCTGACGCTGCGTCCCACGGAATCACATCCGGTTTGTTGTCTTTAATGTACTGCAAGTACTTCTCAATGCCTTCCCAATCCTTAATCGGCTCGGTAATCCCAGCCTCCTTCGCCCAATCGCCGCGGTAGAAGAAACCGTGGTTAACCCACTGCGTGTAATCGTTTTCAGGAATCAGAACGATTTTGCCGTCATATTTACTTTCTTCCCAATCCTCTGCCGGGATGGAATTCCACGTTTCCGGCGCGTATTTCGGCAGGAGTTCATCCAGGTTCATGAAGGCGCCGCGCTGCGCATTGCCCCAGGTGTCCAACCAGTCCGTACCGATCGTAATCAGATCAATCGGTTCCCCGGAGGCTAACGCGAGATTGTACTTGGTCTGCCAATCCGCCCATTCGATCCATTTCCATTCCAGCTCGGCGTTGATTTTTTCCTTCATGATTTTGTTGACTTCGGCAAGCACCTTTTCGAACTGCCCGTTCTTAGGCTTATCCCCCAAAACGAGGTAACTGATCTTCACGAACTTGGACGTGTCGATTCCCGTATCCGTCTCTTGACCAGTATTCGCCGCATTGCCCCCATTGTTTGGCGCATCGCTGCCCGCTCCTTTATTGTTGTTAGAGCCGCCGCAGGACGCCAACAGCAATACCAGCAGGCTTACCATGACCCAAATTGACGCTTTCTTCCATCGAACCATTCACACAACCTCCCTCATCTATTTGAAATTGTGAAGCCTTAGCCTTTGACAGCGCCAACGGTGATGCCTTTGATAAAATAGCGCTGCACAAACGGATAAAATAATATCACCGGCCCCGTCGCCACGATCGCCGTCGCCATCTTCATCGATTCAAGCGGCACATCACGCAGTTCCACGTTCGACGCAGCGGCTGAATTTCGGATGAAGTCCGCACTGGTGATCACGTTATATAGGAACAGCTGCAACGGGCGGTACTTCATGTCCGGGGATAAGAACAACATGGAGTTATACCATTCATTCCAATACCCCAAGGCGATAAACAAGCCGATTGTGGCCAAAGCGGGCGTTGTCATCGGTAAGATCAGGCGGATAAAGATGGTGAAATCCCCCGCCCCATCGATTTTGGCTGATTCCGTGATCGCATGAGGTATGGAACGAACAAAGCTTTTCATCATGATGATTAAGAATGGACTAAGCAGACCAGGCAGCAAGACAGCCAAGTAGTTATCCTTCAGGCCCAAATACTGTGTCACTAGTAAGTAAAACGGAACCAGTCCGCCGCTGAACAGGGTCGTAAAGTAGATAAAGAAAGAGATGCGGTTCCGGTAAGCAAAATCGGGCCGTTGCAGTGCATACCCCGTCATCGCCACCAAGAATAACCCCAACGCGGTACCGCAGATCGTGATACCGATGGTGACAAGATATGAGCCGATGATGAGATCCGGATTTTCGAAGACGATTTTGTATGCGAAGGTGCTGAATTCCCGGGGCCAGAAATTGAAACCAAACCGTTTGATCGCCGCTTCCGACGTAAAGGATGTGCCAAGGACCAGCAGGAAGGGCAGCAAACAACATAAGGCGAAGAAGCCGATAAACAAGTAGCCGACGATTTTGACGATGATACCGCCGAGATCGGTGCGGATACTTCGCGTTTCATGAACGTCATCCATGCCTTGCACCTCCTAGAAGAGTGAGTTGTCGGGCGAAACCTTCTTGACCAGCCAGTTGGCGGTAATCACCACCACAAATCCAAACACGGATTGATAGAGGCTGACGGCGCTCCCGATCGAGAAGTTGAAGTTGGTCATAAGAGCGCGGAACACATACGTTTCGATGATATCGGTCGTCGCGTACAACGCGGTGTTGTTGGCTCCCACCAGGTTGAAGAATAAGCCGAAGTTCCCGCGCAGGATGCCGCCCAGCGAAAACAGGAGCAGAATGATAAAGGTGGGCTTCAGCCAAGGAAGCACAATATATCGGATGCGCTGGAAGGCGCCGGCCCCATCGATTTCCGCTGCTTCGACAATTTCGTTATCCAGCCCCATAATGGCGGCAAAATAGACGATCGATCCATACCCTGTCGATTGCCATAAGTAGGTCAGCACGATAATAAACGGCCAGATCGTTGCGTTCGAATACGTCTTTACCGGATCAAATCCCAGCGAAGTCAAAATGCTGTTGAGCAGACCATAGTCGTAGCTCAGCACGTTATAAGCGATCAGACCAATCAGAACCGCCGAAATAAAGTGCGGCAGGAACATCAAGGTTTGAGTTAGCTTTTTAAACCATTTGAGACGAAGTTCGTTCAGGAACACCGCAACGGTAATCTGCAAGACGTTCCCTATCAGGATGAAGGCCAAGTTATAAACCACCGTGTTAAACGTCAGCCGCCACAAATCCCCCGTCATTACAAGAAATCTGAAGTTATCGAACCCCACGAACGGACTCTTAAATATCCCATCTGTATAGTTGTACTTGATAAAAGCCAGATACAAGCCGGGCATCGGCAAATACGCGAAAATGATAAAGAAGATGATCGCCGGCAGACACATCAGAAGCAGCGTTTTATTGCTCCATAACCGTTTGAACCATCCTTGTTGACGCATCCGATAAAGCTGCGGCCGCTGGCGAACCTCTGTTGGTGTCGGGATTTCCATAGGCCTCCCCCCTTTCTATACGGAAATAAACTCCAGCTTCTCTAAGCTGCCTGCATCCTGTTCATCCACGGCTTCGAGAAAAATTGACAGCTGCGCTTGGCCTGCCTGAAACCATGGACCCGGCAAATAAAAGGAGTCCGCGCTGCCGCCGGTCATCATCGGCCTTCCTTCCCCTCCTGGCAGCCACAGCCTGCCGACGATCCGCTCCTCCATAAACACCGTAAGCTTTAATCCCGAGCCTGCGGCACGGACCCTCCAACCTTTGCCTTGTGCAGAATTCGGAATGGAAGCGAATAACCATCCGGCTTCACCGGAGGTCAGTGTCAACGGTAATTCAAGCGGAGTTGCGTTGGCAATTTCTTGATCGGCTGCAGCCTTCAGCTCAGCTTCCTCCGCTGCCATGATCGTATACGCCGAAGCTTCAAGCCCTTCATAGACCAACACTTGACCGGTGTGATGTCCCATCGTTCGTTCCAAATAGACCTCTAGGAACAGTTCCTGTCCCGGGGTAACAAACGGCTTCAAATCGATAAATGGATCCAGCGGATGGATAAGGCCGACATCAATACCGTTCACCCAAAGCCGCGCATACCCTTGAAAGTTCTGAAAATGCAGCGTCCACGAATCTCCGCCAGCCCCGGGAATATACGTTCTGCGGAAGATCATTTGGGACGGATAGTCCGCAGACAACCAGCTTCCAAAACTAACGACGGGCCATAGCGCTTCGTCCGGCTGTGTGAGCGTGTCTTGCCACGAACGGTCGACCTTCGGATGCACGCGCCAATTCGAGGTAATGTTGTGGACAGCGGTGATGGTCGCAATCCCCTTGAACCCTTTCAGGGAAGGCAAGCGCAGTGCCGGGAGCCGGAGGTCATCGAAGTTGCTGTGGCCCCAAATCTCCACTCGTGCTTGCAGCTTCTTCGCTTCTCGTCCGCTTGCTGCGACAAACATGCTGGCTCCACCGGGAGTAAATGTACCGAGGTACGTCCCATCCGCATACAGCGAAACGACATCACTTGCCTGACGCACTAGAAATCCATGCATCTGGTGCTTATCGGCATCCCAATTGGTCTCGGCCTCATACCAGGCGTATCCGCGGTAAACGCCAAGCCGTTCCAAGAATTCGGCCTTCGCCCCTTTCGTCTGTGCCGTCGCAGCTTGGATTGGCGCCTTCCAGCCCTTCCTCGCCACAAACCGCCAATCGAGTGCTGCTGGCGCAGGGTCAGGTTCATTCGAGACCGGTGGATCCTCGGTTATGGTGATGCTCCCATCCAAATAAATCGCTTCGGTCCGAAGCGCATTGAGACGGCTTGTGACAATGACCGTACAACGTTGCCCTTCCTTCAGTTGAAACCGACATAACGCCGTCTCGGCTCCAGACAGTTGCAAGATCAGCTGACCCTCGCGATGGATGACCTGCATCCCCTCAGTCATTGGATTATTGGCAACATCAACGGATAGGATGATCTCCGCGTTATCCCCCTCCTTGTGAAACGCGAGAACCACCCCGTCCTTCTGCTGTTCTGCCATGTAAAGCTCTGCTGTGGAGGATACGAGATGTCCTGGAACTCCCCAGTTCGATAGCGGCACCATTGCTGGCAGCGCCAAGGATCTCGAAGCAGCCAAGGTCAATGTCCCCGTAGATGAAGCCTGGCTCGCATCCCCATGGTGCAAGCTGATTTGCTTGGACCGCTCTTCACCATTGGTCACAAAAATCAGCTCTCCGCCGCCTTTCAGACGCAGCACATACGGACCAAATACCCCCTCCTTCTCGCCAGCGACAGACCATTTGCTCTCGGAATCCGGCTCAGATTCTGCAATCGCACGGCCATAGGCACGAATTAACCTGGAGAGAAGCTTCGCCTCCTTCACTTCTTCACGGAGATGGCCTTCCGGCGAAATCATGCCTCCGAAATCATAATCCGAGGTCAAGAAAGCCAGCGGCTTCCCCCAGTTATTCGTCGCATTGGTGAAGCCGAAATTGGTGCCCGACGCCTGCAGATAAGGACCTAACAGCTTGGCTCCAGCGGACAGCAGTCTGCGCAGCAAGTAATGGCTCCGGTTCGTTTCGGTAACGAGCAGCGGAAGCCCCAGTCTGTGAAGCACCTCCCGATAATGCAACACCTTGTGCTCGAAATCAGGATCCCGATCATTCGGATAGAAGTTACAGGTCGGCACAATGCCTTCCGTTAACCCGGATGCCTGCACTAAGCCGCCTTGACCGGCACAAGCAATCAGCGGAACGGTTAAACCATGTGTTGCAGCCATGTCTCGCAGTGCCGCCATATAACCTGCCGGGTCGGAGCAATCATAGAAGTCGAGTTCATTTTCAAGCTGAACGAAAATAACGCTGCCTCCGTTCGTCACTTCATGACGATGAAGGATCGGTAATATCTGCGCATACCACCTAGCCACATGCTGCAAGAACGCTGGATCATTATCTCTGATTCGTAGAGCCGGCTCTTTGACGTACAAATACGCAGGCAGGCTGCCGCCATCCCATTCAGAGCAAATATACGGTCCAGGGCGGGCGATCACCCATAATCCCGCCTCACTGGCTAGTTGCAAAAACCGATCTGCATCCCGCATCCCGGTGAACTCCCAGGTCCCCTCCTGAAGCTCATGGAAATTCCAAGGAAAATAGACGTCGATACAGTTATAGCCGGCTTCTCTCACCTGCTGGAGCCGTTCTTGCCATAACTCGGGGGGAATCCGGAAATAAAAGAGTGAAGCACAAAGCAGGATCACGCTCTCCCCACGGATGTTAACCGCTTGGCCAGATAGACTTACAACGGATTCGGATTCGATACGCGTACTCATAGCGACCACTCCTAGCGTCTGTATTATTAAATTTTAATGAATCCCATTTCATGAAACCCGTTACATTTTAAGCGATTAAATTAGAGTGAAACGGGTTTCACATTGAATCAAACGCAAAGATTCGGTTGTTACGCCAAGAATTGTTCGGATTGATGCTTCTCTTCGGAGTTGATAAAAGAAGTAAAGTTTCGTTGCATTTAGTGGAGGGTGAAAAAAGGAAGAATTACCTGCGAATGAAATGTAAGGGCTTTCTTGCAGTTATTCTAGCCCAGCCTAATTTAAGTTGTCAATTCCTTTTTTTCGGAGGCGGGTGCAAAGCTCCTAACCCTAGTTAAGAGCCGCAGTAGACTCGCGAATAACCAGTTCCGGCTTCAGCAAGGTCGTTTTGTTCACCTTGGACTTCGTAATCATCTGGTGCAGGACTTCCCCCGCCGTTCGACCGAGCTCATGAGCATGCAGTGAAATGGTCGTCAGTTCTGGAGTGCTGTAGGAGGCAAACGGTGTATCATCATATCCGATAATCGAGAGGTTTTCAGGGACACGCAACCCTGCTTTAACCGCCGCTTTTAACACGCCGATCGCAACTAAGTCGTTCAGACAGAAGATCGCCGTCGGCCGCTTAGGCATCTGAAGCAATTGATTCATAAACATCATGCCGCTGTCGACGGAAAAACCACCATGCATCACCCACTCTTTGCGCACCTCGAGCCCCGACTGCACCATTTTCTTCAAGAAAGCGCTCGTCCGCTGCTGGGTGTTGGACATCTGACGGTAGCCGCCTACAATCGCGATGTCGCGATGCCCGAGTTCAATCAAATGCTCAGCCGCCAATTCCGCGCCATGCCGTTCATCCACGGCCACACGATTCAGGCCAGATTTAGGAAGTCGGCCGTTGACCAACAGAACCGGCAGCCTTTTGCCGATCTCAGCTACCTCCTCAACCAGTTGCGTGTCAGGTTTGGCCAAATCTACCCGTCCCCCCATCATGACGATCCCGTCCACCTGTTTCTCTGCGAGCGCATTTAAATATTGCGATTCGCGGACATATTGCTCTTCGCTGTCTACGCTGGCTGAGACCGTGTCGCACAGAAAGTAAGTATACCCTTGCTTACGCGCTTCCAGATCAAACCCGGACAACACTTCGGGAAAAAACGGATTTGTAATATCCGGAAGAATAATGCCGATCATCCCCGTTTCCTTCTTCGACAAACTTCGTGCTAGCGCATTAGGTTGAAACTGGTATTTGTTAATGAGTTCGTTGATGCGTTCCCGGGTTTCCTTTTTCACAGGTGCGGTATTGTTCAGGACGCGTGACACGGTAGCAACGGATACATTCGCTTCTTTGGCAATATCGTAGACTGTAATCGGTTTCATAATTTCACCTGCCCATAAATTAGTAGCCCAGATTACCCCCAGTATATCAATATTTCCAGCATTTGAGAATAGAACAAGCGAATACCGTTCCCTCCCGCCCAGATCTCATAACAAAACAGGCCCTCTCCTTTTGGAGAAAGGCCTGTTTCCATTAAGACTGCGTTTGATCTTGCTCCGAATTGCTGTTTTCGGGCTCGGCGGAGGTCACATCCGACTGCCCCGGCAGAAAGCCAGTTCGGATGTGCGGGCTCGTATCTTCATAGATCGTGCGCGGATCCCCATCCGTTTCGATGTTTTGATGCTCCTGATTTGGCATATTTATATCCCCCTTTTCGCTAAAATAGCGTCTCCTGTATCTCCATTTTTCATGCAATTTCGATCAAACCAAGCGATTTCAATCCAGGTGAGATTCATCCATAGGATATATTTGCTATATTTAATGATTGGTGTTTTGAATGACGAAGATTTGACTCTAGAATGACGGATAACGCATTAGAATGAAGTCAACTCATCGCTGAATATGCAAAGTTTTATCGATCCTTATGAAGTTTTGTCGAAGCTATTGAAATATACAATAACATATATTAAATATAGCTTGTAAGCCCTTCCAATCCCATCCAAATCGATCAGGAGGTGGTATATCGAAGGATTGATTGGGACAAGTCACTTCGCATTTTATCCTAAGAAGAGAGGTGTCGAAATAATGTTGCGCAAATGGATCACGCTTGGTTTAGCAGTCGTATGTACGTTAACCCTGCCTTTAGGAGCCTCCGCAGACAGCTCGGTTTCAGCGGATCTAAACAAGAAGAGCGGTATCGTATGGCCGAAGAATCAGGAGCTCCCTACCTTCGCCAAAGTTAAGCGCTTGGATGTAGCTCAAGTGTAAAACAAGCCCGGGGACATCGAGCTTCTGCTGACAACGCTTCAAGGGATCGTTAACCGCAAGGAACCCCGAATTTACGTGCAGCAGAATGAGAAAGATCCTTGGTTAAACGATATCAAGGTGCCTTATCAGATTCATGAAAACCCGCTGGACATTGTCAAGGCGTATGCCAAGGAGGTTAAGGGTATCATTATCTATGACCCGGCCGTGCCCGATTCAATTAATGTAGCGACGACGCTCGCCGGTTTGAAAGACGCTATTGTAGCGAGCCCAGAATTGGCCCAAGAACTGGCTGCAGCCCCCTATCGTTTGCGCGTCGTTGAGGACTTGCAAGGGAAATTCGAAGATCGGATGGAGGCTTATACTTGGCAGTACGAGCATTTATGGAGTCAAACGACAAAGCGGATGCTGGTAGGTCTCAGTCCGAATACGTCCATCCCGCTCCCTCCGGATAACTGGGATTCGTTCCGCACGGTGCTCACCGAACCGGAGCAAATTCGGGATGCCAGCAATCGGAGAACGTATGAACTGGATTTGACCGAGTTCTTAGGCGGAGAGGCTGTCTACCTGCGGTTCCAGGATGCATACACCCAGGACGGTTGGGGCCCTGCCGTTCATGAGATCAGCGTATTGGCAGACGGTCAGGAGATTGTTCATTTTGAGACCGGTACGCCGGAAGAAGAACCGTATTTGTATGACCGTCACGGCTCCAAGTTTTTGCCGGGAGCAGACCACCGGTTTGCCGACAACGGCAACTACTTTGTCTACGAATTTGTTCCGCCGGCAGGGACTCAGCACTTAACGGTTAACGTCGAAATGTGGAATCAATTTAAAGTTTCTGCCAGCCATGTGAAGCCGCTGTCCTCGGAAACGAAGGAGCCGTTCGGTTACCTCCGCGATTATGCAGTAGCCAACAAAGCGATGGTGTTCTGGCTCTCCAGCGGAGTACCTGAACAAAGAGCGTTGTTCGAACAGATCTTAGCGGATGTAGAGCCTGGAACACCGTATTTGGGATGGTTTGATAATGACGTTGAAGGCGAAATCGCCGGGGTTGACCTGACCTCTAGTTATGGCGTTTATGTCCTGCCTTCCGACTGGTTCCATAATATGACGGTCATGGCGGGGACGAAAGCGAAGCCGGTCAAGCCAATCAAGCCGGTAACACCGAAGCTGAACAACAAAATCTACGTGACCTTCACGTTTGGTGAAGGAGATAACCTGCAGTACGATCAAAATCATATGCGCAATCTTTGGGAGGATCCTGCCCGCGGTCAAGTGCCGATGAACTGGTCAGCTAGCCCGCTGCTCGTTGATGCAGCCCCTGCAATCCTAGACTATTACCAGTCCACCGCTACGGAGAATGACCTGCTGGTAGCCGGACCTTCCGGAGCCGGTTATTTCAGTCCGCAGGTTTGGCCGGAAGAGAGTTTTGCCCAGTTCATGAAGGATTCTTACCCGTATTTGAAGAAATCCGGCATGTCGTATCCTTTTGTAATCAACCGTCAAGACGCCCGTGACGTTCCTCTCACCGGTTCCAAAGCAGAAGCCTATGTGAAATACTTGAAAGTACCAGGCCTGTTCCTTGGTGGCGGGAGCCAAAATTACGTAGAAATCGTCAACGGCAATTTACCCGTTTCTTATTTCAAAGGCACGACCACGGTCAGAGATGGTATCAACATTTTGAATGATGCGAAGGCTTCTTGGGACGGGAACTCGCCGATGTTTGTTTCCGTAGGGGTCAACGCTTGGAGCATGAGACCATCGGACGTTGTCGCGATCACACAAGCGCTGGGACCGGAATTTGAAGTTGTGTTAGCCGATACCTATTTTGCGCTGATTCGGGAAGCTTACAGCCTTCCAAAGAAACCTTAACCACATATAACAAGGCGGGAATCCTCCAATGAGGAGTTCCTGCCTTGTTTTTGCTTAAGTGCTCCCTGTATTATAACGATTCCTTGATAACTCGTTTATAGTAAAGAACCGACAACAGCCCAAAAATCGAATACAGCGCGGTATAAATCAGCATGACCAAGATCATCGGGGTCCATAGCTCCGTCCCGAACAAGAACCAGCCGGAGCGAACCGCAAAATAACTATGCGACAAACCTACAACCAACGGGATACCAAAGTTAAACAACTGCTTGTATTGAGTGCCCTGGAGCAGGTTGCCCGGCGTGAATCCCAGCTTGCGTAAGATGGTGTAACTTGGCTTCTCTTCTTCCCCTTCGCCCATTTGCTTGAAATACAGGATACAGCCTGAAGTGATCAGGAAGGTTAATCCCAGGAAACCAACGATAAACATGATCAACCCCATGTTGCTTCTTTGTTCCATAATGATTCTGATTTGCGACAACGCGCCTGGTTTCTTGTCGAAGCCCAACTCGTGATAGATCCGGTCCGCTTGTTGCTTCGAGTCGGGATTCGCAATATCGATCCCATAATAGACCCGGTAGGAACTCTGAAGTTCCCGATTCATATCCTGCATCAGTTGCTCGAAGTCGGCATGATCAAGGATGACCGACGGCAAACCCGAGGAAAAATGGATCGATACAATCGCATCCTTCATCGTATCGATCACGGTCACTGGAATGGACTGCGAGTTCCCCTTTATCGTCATATCCCCTTTGGACCGCAAGCCCATGAACTGCTCCAACAAATTGCTTGAACCAGCCAACAGCGCTTCTTTGGGACCCAAATCCATCCCAGCAACCTCTTGTTCATCCACAACAGCCAGTGTCGTCAGTTGGCTATTCTGCCCGCTTAGCGCAGATCCAATGAGGTTGGAGAGGTCAGCTTCGGCGATCACCACTTGGCGCTGAGTCTCTCGCGTCTCGATTCCGGCAGACTTTAATGCCTGCTCGAAAGCGTCCACGTCCTTGGAATCTAACAGAGTGAAATGATGGGGTACGGTTTGCTGAGCGGTTTTTTCCGTTGAGTAATAAGAAATGTAGCTTAGCGACAACAAACCGATGGCCAAAGCGGACACCGTCGTGATGATGGTCAGCAGCAATGCGTTAGATTTCATGCGGAACATGATCGAGGAGAGGGACAGCACCTCATTTAACGAGAGATATCCCCCTTTCGCCTTACGAACCAGATTGAAAATAAAACTAACCGAACCTTTATAGAACAGGTACGTGCCGACGATCACCGAACCTAGGATCCGAATCATGGCGAGGAAGAGCTCCCGCATTTCCGTGTAGTCGCCGCTGAACAGATCCGCCGAAATCCGGTAACCATAAAGGATCAGCCCGATTCCCAGAATGCCGATGACAATTTCGGATAAGGGCATTTTACGATACACATTCTCCGTAGTGGATGTCGCTCGGAACAGCGACAAAATGCTTTGTCGTTTGATGAACGTGTAGTTCATCAGCATAATTAGCAGGTAGATCGCCGCAAAGACCTCGACGGTCTGTATCAGCGCCTGCGAGGAGAAGCGCAGCGTTGCCGCAGCCTCAAGTCCAATGATCTGGAACAAGATCATCAGCAGCAGCCGGGAGCAGGAAAATCCAACGAAGATGCCGATCAGCATAGAGCCGAAATACAGAATCAGGTTTTCGCTGCTGAGAATACGAAAGATCTTCCCTTTCGTTAACCCGATTAATTGAAAGAGACCGATCTCCTTACTTCGCCGCTTAATAAAGATGGTATTAGCATACAGCAAAAAGATGGTCACAATTACGATGAGCAGCACCGATGCGGCTTTTAATCCGGCGGCCCCTTTTACGGACCCCTTGATCTCATCCAGAGCCGGGTCATATTGCAAGGTGACAAATGCGAAATAAAGCGCTACGCTGAACATTAATGCGAACACATACAAGTAGTAGTTTTTTAGATTTTTCTTGAGATTGCGATAGATCAGATGGGTCAGACTCATTCCTGCACCCCGCCTAATACGCCCTGCGCTTTGATGATGTCGTTGAAGAACGACTGCCGCGACTCGTCGCCTTTATTCAGCTGCGAATAAATTTGTCCATCCTTGATAAACACGACGCGACTGGTGTAGCTTGCCGCCACCGGATCATGGGTGACCATAATAATCGTTGCCGCGATTTTCCGGTTGAGCTCGCTCAGCTTATTTAGCAAATCGGAAGCTGATTTCGAATCCAGTGCGCCCGTCGGCTCATCGGCAAAAATAATGCTCGGATCGTGGATAAACGCCCGTGCGGCGGAAGTCCGCTGCTTTTGTCCCCCCGATATTTCATTGGGATACTTGTCTTTAATTTCGTAAATGCCAAGCTCGGTGGCGATCTCCTGAAACTTCAGGTCCGCCTCCTTGCGGGAGACGTTCTTGATCGAGAGCGGCAGCAGCACGTTTTCTTTGACCGTTAACGTATCCAGCAAATTGTATTCCTGAAAAATAAAGCCGAGATGGGATTTGCGGAATTCGGCCAACTCCTTCTCCTTCAGCCCCGTGAACTCTTTGCCTTCAATTTTAATGCTGCCGAGACTGACTTTATCGATCGAAGAAAGCACGTTTAATAAGGTCGTCTTGCCGGAGCCGGACGCCCCCATAATGCTAACGAACTCACCCTTCTCTACATTCAGGTCAATCCCTTTCAACACTTCCTGGCGATTAAATTTGTTGCCATAACTTTTATGAATTTTGCTGGCTTCAAGTATAGCCATGATCAATCACTCCTTTGGTCTTGCCCTTATCTTAACTTACCCGGGAGGGACAATTCCTGCGATTTCCCGAACAAAACAAACAGGCATGTGACAATGTTGTCACATGCCTAGCGTATGAACGTATGCATTACTTCTTGGGAAAAACAACGTAAAAGCGGTGCCCCCGCCGGGCTTCGAGTCGACCTTGATCCGGATTGACAGGGAATCCGCCGCTTTTTTCACCAAGTATAATCCCATGCCGGTAGCCGCATGATCCTCGTGGTTCCGCGTAGAGGTAAATCCTTTCTCGAAGATACGCGGCAGGTCCTTGGCATCGATCCCCCGCCCTTTGTCGCGGACGCATAGCCAGGTCTGTCCTTCCGGTGAAACCCCTGATTCTACGGAGATATCGGAGGCTTCGCTGTATTTCACCGCATTGGTTAGCAGCTGCCGAAGGATAAACGCCAGCCATTTTGCATCCGTCAGTACTTCTTGAACAGGCAGATGGACGTCAAAGCCGATGCCTTTTTGCAAGCACCATGCTCGTAGTTCCCGGATCTCTTGAACCAGCAGCGGCTCCAGCTTCACCTGTTCGATGTAGAGATCGTTCTCGATAAACGGAATCCGCTTCTGGTGCAGCTGGCGGTCCAGCAGCAGGTGGATGCGCAGCCACTCCAGGTGAAGCTGCTCTTTGAGCGGCTCGTCGCCCATCCGATCGATCATCAGCCGCATGGCGGTGAGCGGTGTTTTCACCTCATGAATCCAGGCCATCAGCTCGTCCTTCTCCTCTTCCAGCTGGGCGACGAGCTGCGACGTTTCCTTGCGGAACTTGTCCGTTTGCTCGCTTAACCGGTCCATAACGATTCCCTCCAGCGGGCTTTCCGGCGCAGCGATCACGCTCAAATCGTACGTGTCATCCCAGGCGGCCAGGCTTTGATAAAACCGGCTTTCCTTCGGATACCGAATCAGTAGAAATGCCCCAAATCCCAAGATCGATAAGAAAACGATATACAGCATCGGCATAAACGGAATCGTCCGGTCGATGGCGGCGACGAAGAGGAGCAAGAGCTGCAGGCCGAAGACGAGCAAGATCCAGCTGAGGCGCTCACGCAAATATTTTCCGATCATAACACCTGAACCTCTTCGGTTGCCATATATCCTTGACCTACCTTTGTCTCGATATAAGCGTCCAGCCCAAGGTTCTCCAGCTTCTTGCGCAGCCGATTTACGTTGACCGTCAAAGTATTGTCGCTGACGAAATGCTCGTTATCCCATAAACTGCGGATCAGCTCCTCGCGGCTGACAATGCGATTCTTCTGCTCCACCAGCAGCTTGAGGATGAGCATCTCGTTTTTCGTTAACTCGATCGTCCCCTGCTCTGCCGTGACGGTGTTGCGCCCATATTCGATAGTCGCTCCGCGCCACGTCCGCAGCTCAACGCGTTCGGTATTATAATTGTAGACCCGGCGAAGCGTCGCCTGGATTTTAGCGATCAGCACTTCGAAATGGAACGGCTTCTGAACAAAATCATCCGCCCCTAGCTGCATAGACATCACCATATCGGTGGGATGGTCGCGGGAAGATAAGAAAATGATCGGCACGTTGGAACGGGCACGGATTTGTCGGCACCAATGAAACCCATCAAATTTGGGCAGCTGGATATCAATCAGAACCAGGTCCGGACGAACCGCCGTAAGCTCCTCCAGCACATTGCCGAAATCCCGAACGCCATGCACTCCATAAGACCATTGCTGCAGTCGTTCGCGGATTTCCTGAAATAAGGATGGATCGTCTTCGATTAACATGATTTGAAACAAGCAAATCACCACGTTATTAGAATTCTTACTTCATCCAGTTTACCGGATAACAAAGCGTGGCGCTATCTTTCTATTAAATCGCGGTTTCTTCAATTTCGAAGCCCAGATCCTCAATCATTTGGTGATCTAGAGTTACGTCTTGCCCCTTCGTCGTCATGTAGTCGCCCACAAAGATCGAATTCGCTGCATATAAGGATAGCGGCTGCAGCGTACGGAGACTGATCTCCCGGCCGCCGGCTACCCGGATTTCCTTCGTCGGACAGATAAACCGGAACAAAGCCAATACCTTAAGCGCCTTTAGCGCCGGTACCCGCTCCGAATGTTCGAGCGGCGTCCCCGGGATCGCGTTCAGAAAATTGATCGGAATCGAATCGGCATCCAATTCACGCAGCGCCAAAGCCATCTCCACGATTTCCTCATCCGATTCGCCCATGCCGATAATCACGCCAGAGCAAGGAGACATGCCGTGCGCTCTTGCCGTTTCCACCGTTGCCACGCGTTGATCGTAGGTATGGGTGGTTGTGATCGACGGATAGTTCGCCCGGCTCGTGTTCAAATTGTGGTTGTATCGGTGAACTCCGGCTTCACGGAGCTTCTCCGCCTGCTCCTCCCTTAGAATACCGAGGCAAGCGCAAATCTTCAGCGGCATCGTCGCGCGGATTTCAGCGACCGCTTCAACGACTTGCTCGAGCTCTTTATCGGTGGGTCCCCTGCCGGAAGCCACGATACAATACGTTCCTGCCTTGCGCTGTAATGCTTCACGGGCTCCGGCGACCAACGTTTCCCTGTCGAGCAGCGGATATTTCGGAATCGAAGCCGTTGAGACCAAGGATTGGGAGCAGTACCCGCAATCTTCGGGGCATAGTCCGCTTTTGGCATTGATGATCATGTTGAGCTTAACTTTATTGCCATAGTAATGCCGTCTCACTCGATAAGCCGCCTTCATCAACGGCAGCAATTGATCATTGTTGGCTTGTAATACGGACACCCCCTCCTCCAAAGTTAAAACTGCACCGCTCAGGGCTTTTTCGGCGAAGGTGTCCCAGCTCTGTCCTACCGTCTTGCGTTGGTTCATTCCTCATCCCAGCTTTCTATGTTTGAATGATTTTTAATTGTTAACCTTAATTCGTATTTAAGGTTAACAATATAGCCTTTTAAATTCTACCGGAAAGCTCGCAGGTTGTGAAGCAGGAATCCTTCATTTTTTGCATGGAGCGCACTTCCTCCTACATAGGGTGTTATAAGGCAAAATTGTGCAGGAGGGATATGTTATGCGTATACAAGTGCGTTCGGGGGATACGTTATGGTACTACAGTCAAATTTTCCAACTGCCGCTGCAATTGATCGTCGATTCCAATCCAGGCATTCCAGCGGAGAGCCTTAGCGTGGGCCAGACCATCCACATCCCTGGTTTTGTCACCAGCGAGTATCAGGTGAAAGCCGGGGATTCCATCTGGAAGCTGTCCAGGGACCGCGGGGTTTCTCTGGATGTAATCCTGCTGCTGAACCAGTCGGTGAATCCAAACCACCTTACGATCGGACAACGGCTGCAGCTTCCGCTGCGGGTCACCTGGTTCGTGGTCTACATCCGCAAACCCTATGATTACGCCGCCTTGCGGGACGATTTAAACCGGTTGATGGACATTTATCCGTTTATCGCCTATCGGAATATCGGCAATTCGGTCATGAACAAACCGATCCCCGAACTACGCATCGGTAAAGGCAGCAAACAAGTGCATGTTAACGGAGCTTTTCATGCAAATGAATGGATCACGACGCCGGTGTTGATCAAATTCCTGAACCAATATCTGCTTGCGCTAACGAATAACAGCACCATTCGCGGTCTGCACATGTGGCCTTATTACGAAGGAGCCACCCTCTCCATGGTGCCGATGGTGAACCCGGACGGCGTAGACCTGGTGATCCATGGATTGCCTGCCGAGGAACCTTACCGCAGCAATGTGCTGTCCTACAACGGCGGCAACACCGATTTTCAGGGATGGAAGGCCAATATCAATGGCGTAGATTTGAACGATCAGTTCCCGGCGTTATGGGAACGTGAGGTTGCCAGAAACCCAGTGGAGCGCGGTCCACGGGATTATCCAGGCACCGCCCCGCTGACCGAACCTGAAGCGATCGCCATGGCCAACCTGGTTCGGCAGAGCGATTTTGATCATGTCTTGGCCTTCCATACCCAAGGGGAGGAGATCTATTGGGGCTTTGAAAACCGCGAACCTGCGTATGCTGAGACGATCGTAAACGAGTTCGCCCGGGTCAGTGGCTACAAGCCGGTCCGGAACGTGGAAAGCTATGCCGGATTTAAGGATTGGTTCATCTATGAATTCCGGCGTCCCGGATTTACGATCGAACTCGGAACCGGCGTAAATCCGCTGCCGTTATCCCAATTCGACGAAATTTACGAGGAGAGCTTGGGGATCTTGCTGGCGAGCTTGTATATGTAAACGAAGATTATAATGTGTGCGTGCGGGACTTTCCTAATAAAGGAGCGTCCCGCGTTTTTTATCGCTAATGACCTATCTTTTAGATTCCGATATACGTTAAAGAAGATATTTCCAGAAAGGTAGGTTGTTATGAAAAAGATCTGTTCAATTCCTGTTTTTTTAGTTATTTTAGCATTCCTTAGTCAAGGAACCGTACACAGTCAATCTCCCGCAACCTTCGACTTGGAGGTCGACTCTTCTCCATTTCAAACTACTCCTTCCGACTTGCGCAAGCACCCTGCGGAGCTATTATTTCGTTGGGGAGCAAATCAGCATATTATTGATGGCTTTCCAGATGGAACTGTTAAGCCAGATCAGCTTGCAAGTGAAGCTGAATTTTTGAAAATGATGTTTCGGGGGTTTGGCCTTGCGATGCCGAGTGCTTCCTATAACGACGATTGGATGGACGGAGTATATCAGATGGCAAAAGTGTATCGATATCCGGCTGCAGGCGTCATTGATCCGAGTGCAAGAAAATCGCCAATTACACAAGGACAAGCCATTCAAATCATTGTTGCTGCACAAGGGGTTAATTTCCAGGAGTCGGACGCCTTCGCCTATGCTCTTTCTCGCAGTTGGCTTCCAGGACAGCCGACATCATTGTCTCAGTTCGATAAGGATCGCAAGCTGACAAGAACGGAAGCGCTTGAATTGTTACGTCATTTAACCGTCAACGGAATGATGAAGCTCGAAATGAGACCAGTTGAATTTTCTTCAAGAGAGGCACTCTCCGCAGAAGATTCTAGTGAAGTGAAATCGTTCCCTTCTTTTAGCTTGGTTAATCTACCGGCGGATGGGCTTACAGTTAAGATTGGTGATGACGTATTACGGCTAGGAGATACACGAACAAAGCTTGAGAAAACATTAGGGCAAACTAGCGAATCCGGGATCATGAATAAACAGATCTATCCCTTACTAACAGTTCATTTTAATGAAGAGAACAAAATGGATTATTGGTCCGTAGATCAATGGAACGTAGAAAGCACGGATGAATCCATCACCACAAGCTTGGGGATCAAGTTAGGCGTCAGCAATCTCTTCGACGTACTCGAAGCCTACGGTACAACGGGATATGCAGGACAAGGGATAGCCGACTATTTTTATATGCTCCAGGATGATGGTACATTTCAGGCTGTCCAAGCAAATTATATCTATGACCACAGGAATGAATGGAATAAGTTCTATCATCTAGCTTTCTTGATTGATCGCGATACATTAATGGTTACCCAGATGCTTGCAGGATGGCTTCCCTATTCCATGTATTGATAAATCAAATTTGTGAAGAAACGGGCATTTTTCATATAATAGAATAACCACGATAGTTGATAAGTCCAGCGGTATGATGTCAAGCTGTTGATTTAATCGAATTGGAAATTTCCCGTGCCTGTTGAGCGCGGAGTCACGAAAAAAGGGCGCATCAAACCAAACCCAGCCAAAAACCATGTCAGATA
>Ga0310828_1000886_pt1 | contig 22634 bp, 20 predicted proteins | sample WT_ome_3_FD_202242 | JGI IMG/M metagenome (GOLD analysis project Ga0310828, IMG submission 202242) | Sorghum-adapted microbial communities enriched on wild type (WT) sorghum from Joint BioEnergy Institute, Emeryville, California, United... ... | reverse complement strand
AAAAAATTCTGACAAATCACTTGTGTTTGATGAAAGAACGAAGCAAAGCGCTTACAAGGAAGAGGTTCCTTCGGGGTTCGCGTTCCAGGCATCTTAAATGACTGCCCACGCTAGCTTGACACTGACTTGCGTCAAACTTTGGTTGCATCCCTATTTTAGTTATGGTATATTAATTGACGGTGTTATAACGCACGCAGGATGATTTCGCTAAGGGTGCTCGCGATTGAGGGAGTCTTAGCGGGAAATGAAACCTGCGGAGGAAGCATCAAAAAAACCAAACTAGGAGGTGCGTGAAGATGGCAGTAATCTCCATGAAACAACTGCTTGAAGCAGGGGTTCACTTCGGTCACCAGACTCGTCGCTGGAACCCGAAAATGGATCGTTATATCTTCACCGAAAGAAACGGAATTTACATCATTGACCTGCAAAAAACGGTCAAGAAAGTGGAAGAAGCTTATAACTTCGTAAAAAGCATTGCTGAAGAGAATGGCACCATTCTGTTCGTAGGCACGAAGAAACAAGCTCAAGATTCTGTTAAAGAAGAAGCTGAACGCGCTGGTCAATTCTACATTAACCAACGTTGGTTGGGCGGTACGCTGACGAACTTCCAAACGATCCAAAAACGGATCGAACGTTTGAAACAACTTGAAACTTGGGAAGAAGACGGTACTTTCACGGTTCTGCCGAAGAAAGAAGTTATCATTCTTCGCAAAGAGAAAGAACGTCTTGAGAAATTCCTGGGCGGGATCAAGAACATGAAGAGTTTGCCAAGCGCTCTGTTCGTAATTGATCCTCGCAAAGAACGTATCGCAGTTGCCGAAGCTCGTAAATTGGGTATCCCAATTGTAGGTATCGTTGACACGAACTGCGATCCAGACGAAATCGACTACGTCATTCCGGGTAACGACGACGCGATCCGCGCCGTAAAACTGTTGACGGGTAAAATGGCGGATGCCGTGATCGAAGCTCATCAAGGCGAACAAACGACGGCTTAATGGCTTTGGCCATACGCTAAATCGATAAATTAAATGAAAAGGGTGGTTGGTAGGTGTCAAACCTCTCACTACCCTTTTTTTAAAGGAAATGGACGGGATAGAAGCTTCTGCAGTACGATCTTATTCCATCTGCAGATGGTTTTATGCCTACACAGTTACAGGGGATATCCCCGATATATCGATATGGAGGGAATTAAACATGGCTGTTGATGCAAAATCGGTCAAAGAACTACGTGAAAAAACCGGCGCGGGAATGCTGGACTGCAAAAAGGCGTTGGAAGAAGCTAACGGCGATATGACGAAAGCTGTTGAACTCTTGCGTGAAAAAGGTCTGGCTGCTGCAGCGAATAAAGCTGGCCGGATCGCGACAGAAGGCGTTGTTGAATCTTATATCCATGCAGGCGGCCGTATCGGTGTTCTGGTTGAGATCAACACAGAAACAGACTTCGTTGCGAAGAATGAACAGTTCAAAGAATTTGCACGCGACGTTGCAATGCATATCGCTGCGATGAGCCCTCGCTACGTTCGTCGTGAAGAAGTTCCACAAGAGGAAATCGAGAAAGAGAAGGAAATTCTGAAAGCTCAAGCGCTGAACGAAGGCAAACCTGAAAAAATCGTTGAAAAAATGGTTGAAGGCCGCATCGGCAAATACTACGAAGAGTTCTGCTTGATGGAACAAGCTTTCGTTAAAGACCCAGACAAAACGATTGAGCAATTGCTGAAAGAAAAAATCAGCACGATCGGTGAAAACATCTCCATCCGTCGTTTTGTTCGCTACGAACTGGGTGAAGGTCTGGAAAAGAAAGTGGACAACTTCGTAGAAGAAGTTATGTCCCAAGTGAACAAGTAAGCAAAACGATCTCACATACATGTGAAGGAAAGTTGGAACACGCCGTGTTCCTTCTTTTTTAACCCGCGAAAGAGTTCGATGTGGAGGTATACATTTGGAACAGCCAGTGTTTAAACGTGTTGTCTTAAAGGTTAGCGGGGAGTCATTAGCCGGTCAAAACGGTTACGGGATCGACGCTGATACGATCGCATCCATTGCCCAACAGGTGAAGGAAGTCGTCGAGTTAGGCGTACAGGTTGCCATCGTATGCGGCGGTGGCAACATTTGGCGCGGGATTGCCGGGAGTGCCAAAGGGATCGATCGCGCAACGGCGGATTACATGGGAATGCTCGCGACCGTAATGAATTCCCTGGCCCTGCAGGACGCACTTGAGCAAATCGATGTGCCAACTCGGGTGCAAACCTCGATTGCGATGCAGCAAATTGCCGAGCCTTATATCCGGCGCCGGGCGATTCGTCACTTGGAGAAGGGGCGGGTTGTGATTTTCGCGGCGGGTACGGGTAATCCGTTCTTTTCCACGGATACTACTGCAGCGCTGCGCGCAGCTGAAATTGAGGCAGAAGTCATCCTGATGGCAAAGAACAAGGTGGATGGCGTTTACTCCGCAGATCCGTTTGTAGATCCAAACGCGGTGAAGTACGAATCTCTCACGTATTTGGATGTGCTGAACAAGAACCTTGGTGTCATGGATTCTACGGCGTCCTCGCTGTGCATGGACAATGATATTCCGTTGATTGTTTTTGCGATTACCGAACAAGGGAACATTAAACGCGTCGTTCTCGGTGAAAAAATCGGGACGATCGTCAAAGGGAGTGTAGATTAATGCCGCAAACGATTAAGAAACATGCCGAAGAACGCATGGAGAAAGCGATTCAGGCGCTGAGAAGAGATCTTTCGACGCTGCGCGCCGGTAGAGCTACGCCTTCGCTGCTTGATCGCATTCAGGTTGATTATTACGGTTCGCCGACGCCAATCAACCAGTTGGCCAATATCAACACGCCGGATTCCCGGACGTTGCTGATCCAGCCTTGGGACAAATCGTCGCTATCGGAAATTGAGCGGGCGATTCAAAAATCCGATCTCGGATTAACGCCTGCAAACGATGGTTCGTCCATTCGCTTGACGATTCCTGCCTTGACGGAAGAGCGTCGGATCGAACTTGTGAAGATGACGAAGAAATTCGGTGAGGAAGCGAAAGTGGCGATCCGCAACATTCGCCGCGATGCGAACGACGACATCAAGAAGCTAGAGAAAACCGACATTTCTGAGGATGAATCGCGTCGGCATCAAGAAGACATTCAGAAAACGACAGATAAATTTATCGCGGAAGTGGATAAGGTCCTCGCTGCGAAAGAAAAAGAGATCATGGAAGTCTAAGAGACAAAAAAGCTGCCCCTCCTATTACGGTGGGGTTTTGTCTCTTTTTCATCATCGGCTGGAGGAAAAGGAATGATCAAGTTATTTCAACCTTGGCGGAAAAAGAAAAATCCTGGGGCATCCGTCAGCCTGTCCCCGGACAATATCCCGAAACATGTTGCGATTATTATGGACGGGAACGGAAGATGGGCGCGCAGGCTTGGTATGCCGCGAATCGTCGGCCATCGATCGGGGATGAAAGCGGTAAAGCGGGCAACGATCGCTGCTGACGAACTTGGCATTTCCATTTTGACGTTGTATGCTTTCTCAACGGAAAATTGGAAACGGCCGAAGGATGAAGTGGACTATTTGATGTCGCTTCCGCAGGAGTTTCTGGCGATCGAGCTGGATGAATTGGTTGAAAAGAACGTCCAGGTTCGCATGATGGGACATACGGATGAGCTGCCCGCGCATACGATTGCGGCAATGGAGGAAGCGATTGAGCGGACGAAGCACAATACCGGCTTGATCTTGAATTTTGCTTTAAATTACGGCAGCCGTCGCGAGATTACGGAAAGCGTCAAGGGGATTGCGAAGGCTGTGCAATCCGGGGAACTGTCGGTGGAGGACATTACGCCAGAGACGATTGAATCCCGGCTGTTATCCGCCGGGTTGCCTGATCCGGATTTGCTGATTCGTACGAGCGGAGAGCTGCGGTTAAGTAACTTTATGTTATGGCAAACGGCGTATAGTGAGCTTTGGTTCACGGATATCCTGTGGCCGGATTTCAGCAAGGAGCATTTGGTTCAAGCAGTGGCGGAGTATCAACGCCGCACGCGGCGGTACGGCGGATTAACCTAGCGATGGAAGGTGTAGACTGGTGAAACAGCGTTTGATAACGGGGATCATTGCCGGCGGCTTTTTCCTCGGAATGTGCTGGCTTGGCGGAACTCTCTATCATGTACTCATTATGCTTATGGCGCTCATCGGATATTACGAATTCGTATGTATGACGCGCATCCCAGCATTCCAGGGCACGGCCATCCTGGGTTATTTAGGCGTGGTTTATCTTACGTTTCCGTGGCGGCTGCTTGAGATCGACCGACCGCTGAGCGATATGGCGGTGCTGTGGTTATTTATGCTGCTCTTCCTTGCGGTAACCGTGATCAGTAAGAACGAGATCCCAATCGGTCAAATCGCCTTGCTCTATCTTGGGATGGTTTACGTCGGCATCGGATTTGCGGCGATTGCAGAAACACGCAATACACCCGACGGTCACGGCTTATTCTGGACGTTTCTGATGCTCGCGTCGATCTGGAGCAGTGATGCAGGGGCTTATTTTGCTGGACGGCGGTTTGGGAAGAATAAGCTCTGGCCTGCGATCAGTCCGAATAAAACCGTTGAAGGGGCGCTGGGCGGCGTTTTGCTGGCGGTCATCGTTGCGGTGATCTTTGCGCTCGCTTCCGGCGGGTTGCTTACGATTGGACGAGCCGTCCTGCTCGGGATATCTGCGGCAGTTGTCGGCCAATTTGGCGACTTGATCCAATCGGCTTACAAGCGTGTATATGGCATCAAGGATTCCGGCAATTTGTTGCCGGGGCACGGCGGAATTTTGGACCGGTGCGATAGTTGGGTTACGGTGTTCCCGTTCATACATATCCTAACCCTTCTTCCTTAAGGTGGATTTAAAATCGGCTTCCCATCACGAAGCGAAGTCAGGGAAGTGGAAGCGGCGTCGAATCTTGAATTCAGCCGGGCCTTCCGTTGCTCACGTACATCCCATGTACGCTGCGCTACTCAGTCCCTAGCTTCATTCAACCTTCTCGGTGCTGAAAACCCGACTTTAAATCTTTGATTAAACGGATGGATTTAAAATCGGCTTCCCATCACGGAGCGGATTCATGGACGTGGGTTCGGCGTTAAATTTCGATTTCAGCCAGGCCTTTCGCTACTTGGTGCTGAATAGCCGGGCTTACGGACACCAGAGACCTTATTGGAGTAACAAAAAAGGGTTTGAAAAGCTAATGGACCTCAGTGACCTTATTTGGGTAAAAGACACTAAGTCAGATGCATTAGATCGCAAATAAAGCCCCTGGAGTCCGTTACAGCGGGAAATGATCGGGAAATTGATGAATAACGGCCCTACGGTCCGTTAAAAGGTAGGTAGGTGCAACAATGAAGAAAATCGCGTTGATTGGCTCGACCGGTTCCATCGGCACGCAAACACTGGATGTCATCCGGGCTTATCCCGGGGAGTTCCGGCTGGAAGGATTGGCGGCGGGCAGCAATCTTAAATTGTTTGCTGAACAAGTCCATGAGTTTCGGCCTCGTAAAGCCTCCGTTGCTACCAAAGAATTGGCTGATCGAATTCGTCCAGAGCTGCCGGAAGGCGTGGAGCTCTACTATGGCGAGCAAGGCTTAGTCGAAGTGGCGGCGGGAACTGATGCCGATACGGTTGTGACGGCCATTGTTGGCAGTGCAGGGTTGCCCGCGACACTCGCGGCCATTGAGGAAGGCAAACATATTGCACTGGCGAACAAGGAAACCCTCGTTACAGCGGGGCACCTAGTCACAGAGCTGGCACAGCGCAAAGGGGTCGCGCTGCTACCGGTTGACAGCGAGCACTCAGCCATTTTCCAATGCCTAAACGGTGAGTACAAGCAAGAGGTTCGTCAAATTACGTTGACCGCTTCCGGCGGTTCGTTCCGGGATCTGACGCGAGAGCAGCTGCGGGAGGTTACGGTGGAGGATGCCTTAAAGCATCCCAACTGGTCGATGGGCGCTAAAATCACCATCGATTCGGCCACGATGGTCAACAAAGGATTGGAAGTCATCGAAGCGCACTGGTTGTTTGGGCTTCCCTTTGAGCAAATCGGGGTCTTACTGCACCCGGAAAGCATCATCCACTCCTTCGTTGAATATCGTGACGGCAGCGTGATCGCCCAGTTAGGGACGCCGGACATGCGCGTGCCGATCCAATATGCACTGACCTATCCACATCGCTGGCCATCGGCGGCAAAACGGTTGTCCTTAGCCGAGATCGGGAAGCTGCATTTTCGGGAGATGGATTTCGAGCGGTTCCCTTGTTTAAGACTTGCCTATGAGTGTGGTAAAATAGGTGGTACGGCAACCAGCGTTTACAATGCCGCGAATGAAGTGGCAGTCGCCCGCTTTTTGAAGGGGGAGATTCCTTTCTTGCAGATCGAGGCGATCATTGAAACGGCGTTAGCCGAACATGAGGTGCAGTTTCATCCGGATCTGGAAACGATTCGTGAAGCGGATCGCTGGGCAAGAGCCCTTGCGGAGACACTTTGATTACGGTGAGGCTTTCGCTTCCCTAAGATGGACCTCGTGATCAAAAGCTGTAGGCGGCGGTATTCTCTTGTGCCTGATCGGAGAATATATTAATCTAAAGTAACGTTGGACGATCCGTGGCCAGAAGGGGGATGCTTACGCTTGGAATTGCTGAAAATCATATTTTTGACGGTGCTCATGTTTTTCGTCATCGTTACGGTGCATGAATGGGGACATTACTTCTTTGCGAAGCGTGCCGGCATCTTGGTACGGGAGTTCGCCATTGGGTTTGGCCCTAAGCTGCTGTCTTTTAAACGGGGGGAGACCCAGTTCACCTTGCGTTTGCTTCCTTTCGGCGGCTATGCGCGTATGGCGGGGGAAGATCCGGAGCTGATTCAGATATCAGATGGACAAACCATTGCTTTGCGTCTGGAGAACGATAAGGTTCGGAAGATTTATCTGGACCGATTGGACAGTCGGAAGAACGTCATCCGCGGCGAAGTGCAGCACATCGACCTTGAGGACGATCTTGCGGTACGTTTGAATGTGGACGGCGAGGCGCTCACCTACCGTGTGCATCCGCAAGCCATGCTGGTGGCGAAAGGCAAAGAGACGCAAATTGCGCCGAGAGACCGGCAGTACGGCAGCAAAACTGTGGGACAGCGGGCTCTGTCGATTTTCGCGGGTCCTTTGATGAACTTTATTTTGGCGTTTGTGTTGTTTGCCCTGCATACTCAAATGGCGGGAATTCCGCTGGATCAACCCAGCCACCTGCAAATCGGTGAGGTCATGAAAGGCATGCCTGCCGAGGAAGTAGGGCTCAAAACGGGCGATATCATCGAAACGATCAACGGAACTCCGGTCGGAACCGATGCAAATAAAATGATCGAAATGATCCAGGCTTCGAAAAACAAACCGATGACGTGGACGATCAAACGCGGGGACGAGACGTTAAATATCACCATTACCCCGAAAGGGGCGGAGAATGAGGACGGTAAAATCGGAAGTACGATCGTTACCGTGTTCCCGACGCGCAGTGCGTCGTTTGGAGAGACGTTCCAAGTTGCCGGGGAGGACATGGTCAACACGACAAAAGCGATTTTCCTCGGGTTCAAACAGTTGATTAATCGCTTTAACATGGACGATCTGGGCGGACCGGTTCGCACCTTTGAGGTGACTGGTCAAATCGCGAAGCAAGGGATTGTTCAGTTAACCTATTGGGCGGCAATTTTAAGCCTCTATTTGGGGATCTTTAACCTGCTGCCGATCCCGGCGCTCGACGGAAGTCGTCTGATCTTCCTAGGGGTCGAGGCCTTGCGCGGCAAACCGATTGATCCTAACCGCGAAGGAATGGTACATTTCATCGGATTTGCGATGCTATTTCTGCTGATGATTGCGGTCACGTATAATGACATTTTGCGCTTGATTCACGGCTGATTGAAGATGGATACGCAGCTCTGATGGCGCAGGTAACTATTAAACTTGTGGTTTTAACGGGAGGACAAAGGTTCTTATGGCAAACGAGGAGAAACAATTCGTCACGGAGATTACCCCGCAGGGAGTGGATTTTTCCCGTTGGTATATCGACGTTATTAAAAAAGCGGATTTGATGGATTACTCACCGGTCCGCGGCTGTATCGTATTTAAGCCGGACGGCTATGAAATTTGGGAGCATATTCAAGCGGAGTTGGACCGCCGTTTTAAAGAAACGGGGCATCGCAACGCTTATTTTCCGCTGTTTATTCCGGAGAGCTTCTTCCAGAAGGAAAAAGAACACGTTGAAGGCTTTAACCCGGAACTTCCTTGGGTGACCGAGGCGGCTGGCGAGAAGCTGGAGGAGCGTCTGGCGATCCGTCCGACATCTGAGACGATGATTGGGCATATGTATGAAAAATGGATCCAATCCTATCGCGATTTGCCGGTGTTGATCAACCAATGGGCGAATGTAGTGCGTTGGGAGAAACGGACGCTGCCATTCCTCCGTACAAGCGAATTCTTATGGCAGGAAGGCCATACGGCGCACGAGAACGAGCAGGAAGCTCGCGAAGAGACGATGCGCATGCTGGAAATTTACCGCGACTTCGTGGAAAATTATTTGGCGATCCCGGTAATTGTCGGGCAAAAAACGCCTTCTGAGAAATTTGCAGGTGCTGTCGATACTTATTCGATCGAAGCGATGATGAAGGACGGACGTGCGGTACAAGCAGGAACCTCGCACTATTTGGGAACCAATTTTGCGAAGGCGTTTGATATTCAATATCTCAACCGTGAGAATGTACGCGAATACGTTCATACGACGTCCTGGGGCGTCAGCACCCGGTTGATCGGCTCGCTGATCATGGTGCATGGCGATGACCGTGGGCTGGCCTTGCCGCCGAAGGTTGCGCCGAAGCAGGTCATGATTATTCCGATTGGCCCGCCAAAAACTTGGGAAGCCGTTGTAGGCAGAGCGGACGAGCTGTTCGCCGAGCTGAAGAAAGCGGGCATTCGCGTTGGGATTGATGACCGCGCTGACTTCCGCCCAGGCTGGAAGTTTAACGAGTACGAAATGCGCGGTGTACCGGTTCGTTTGGAAATTGGACCTCGCGATATGGAGAACGGCGTTTGCGTTCTTGTCTCCCGTATCAGCGGCGAGAAGAAGGTTGTTCAACAGGACCGGTTAGTCGAAGAGGTTCAGGCTATGCTGGAGCAGGTTCATCAGGAAATGTACGAGCGGGCTAAAGCGTTCCGAGAAGAGCATTTCTACACCGTCGATACGCTGGATGAAATGAAGGCCAGCATCGAAGAGAAACGCGGCTTCACCTTGGCCGGATGGTGCGGTTCGGAAGCATGCGAACGCACGGTGAAGGAAGAAACGGGCGCAACCAGCCGCAATATCCCATTCCATCCTCAAACGACGAAGGATACCTGCCTCGTTTGCGGGAATCCAGCGAAACATACCGTTGTTTTTGCCAGAGCCTATTAAGAATAACTTTCGCGTTACCGTCCCGCTAAGAGTTTGGGGAAGCTGAGGACGCGGGCGAATGGCACAACCACAAGAGGGCTTTCGGCAGTCAAGCGCCTGCAGGCTTATTACGCCGCCGGCATCACCGCCGGAAGCCTTTTTTTCGAATCATGGGAAGAAGTCAGCAAGCAAGGTGAGGGGAGAGGACATGACCGAGACGCAAGACAAGAGAAACCGGCTGGAGCTGTTGATGAAGCAGGCGGATGTGCCCGCTTCGCTGATCGATCCGTATTTTCTTGACGGGCATATCGAAAAAGTAGAGGTCAGTCGCAGCAATCGGGAATGGAGAATCACCATTCAGAAGGACACGCTGGTGCCGGCTCAAGCCTACCGCACCTTTTGCCTGCGGGTCAGAGAACGGATGGAGCATATCGCCATCATTTCTTTTGAGTTTCATTACGGCGGCGGGTTGATCGCCAAAGACATTGTTGAAGAATATTGGCCGCTGTTTCTCGAATGGGTGAAACGCCAGATTCCGTCGGTCAATGGCTGGATGGCGAGAGCCGGGCTGGATATCGACGGCGATATGGTCACCGTAACATTTGGCGACGCTATGGCGCTGGAGTTGGCGCGGAAGAAACAGATTGACAAAGCCATCACCGTGTATTATGAAACCTATTTTGCCCTGCCGTTAAGAATCAAACTGCAAACCGGAGAGCCGAACGTCGAAGCGTTTGAAGAGTTCCAGCAGCGGATCGTGGAGGAAGAACGCGAAGTTATTCAACAGATGATGGAGAGCATGACCGTGGAAGCTCCTCCGGAAGAAGACGATGGGGGCGAAGTGGTCAAGCTGCAGCTTGGGAACGAGATCAAGGATCCGCCTGTACCGCTTCAGCAAATCCAGGACGAAGAGAAGAAGATTACGATTCAGGGGACGATTTTTGGCCTGGATCGCAAGGAGCTGCGAAACGGCAACACCTTGTTTACGTTTTTCCTGACCGATTTCTCCGATTCCCTGCAGCTGAAATTGTTCGCCAAAAATAAAGAAGATCTGAAGATTATGGGGCAACTCGCCAACGGGAAATGGATCAAGGCACGGGGGAAAGTAGAAATGGACCGCTTTATGCCGGTTCCCGAGTTGGTCATGATTCCGTCGGATCTGGTTGAGGTGCCCGCACCTCCAGGACGAATGGATAACGCGTCGGAGAAGCGGGTTGAATTCCATCTGCACACGACGATGAGTACGATGGACGCCGTCACGCCGATTGGCGATTATGTGAAAATGGCGGCAAAATGGGGACATAAAGCGATCGCTGTGACGGACCACGGCGGTGTGCAAAGTTTCCCGGACGCGGCGAAGGCTGCGAAGAAGCATGGCATTAAGATGATTTACGGCGTGGAAGCCAATGTTGTTAATGATGATGTCGCGGTTGTGCTGAACCCGAGAGGGGACGAGTTGAAGACGGCGACCTACGTTGTATTTGACATCGAGACCACCGGTTTGTCGGTAACCCAAAACAAAATCATTGAAATTGCAGCCGTGAAGATGCGGGAAGGCAAAGAGATCGATCGATATGCGACCTTCGTAAATCCGCATGAACGAATCCCGTACCATATTCAACAGTTGACAAATATCAACGATGACATGGTGAAGGATGCACCTGATGTGGAGCCGGTGCTGAAACGGTTCGTGGAATTCGCCGAGGATGCGATTTTGGTGGCTCATAACGCACGGTTTGACTATGACTTTGTGAATGCCAAGCTCAAGGAGCTGGGCCTGCCAATCATGGAAAACCCTGTGCTTGATACACTGGAGCTGGCCCGGATGTTGTTCCCGACGATGAAAAATCACCGTTTGAATACCCTGGCTGCCAAGTACAAAGTTTCACTGGAGAACCACCACCGGGCGATCGATGATACCGTGGCGCTGGGTGAGATCTTAAACGGTTTGCTGGATGATGCATTCAAGATTGAAGGATATAAGACGCTTGATCGCTTGAATGATAAGGTCGGGAAAGACTTGTCCAATGCCCGTCCGTTCCATTGCGGGATCTATGCACTTAATCCAGTTGGCAAGAAAAACCTGTTTAAGCTGATCTCGTTGTCGCACACCGAATATTTCAAGCGGGTGCCTTGTATTCCGAAATCCAAGCTGGTGGAGCTGCGAGAAGGTTTGCTGATCCTCTCCGGCTGCGAGAAGGGCGAGTTCTTCGAGACCGTACTGAACAAATCGGTGGAGGAAGCCGAAGCGGTAGCCGAATTTTATGATGTACTCGAAATTCAGCCGCTCACGATGTACATGCATCTCGTAGAAAAAGGGCTCGTTGGCAGCACGGAAGAACTGCAGACGGCGATTCGCAAAATCGTGGAGATCGGGACGAAGCTGGACAAGCCGGTTGTTGCTACTGGAAACGTGCACTACCTGGATCCGAAAGACAAGCTGTTCCGTGACATTACGATCCACGGAATTACCGGGTTCAGTCCGCTGAAGGAAATCCGCAAGCCGGATGCGCACTTCCGGACAACGGAGGAAATGCTGGAGGAATTCAAATTCCTAGGTCAGGAGAAGGCTTGGGAAGTGGTCGTCACCAATACTTCAGCGTTGGCGGACCGATTCGAGGAGATCGAATTGTTCCCGGACAAGCTGTTTACCCCAATCATTGAAGGGGCCGACGAGGAGATCCGCCAGAAGTGTTACGATACCGCTAAATCGATTTATGGCGACGATTTGCCTGAAGTGATTGTGAAGCGGTTGGAGAAAGAGCTGGAGCCGATTATCAAATACGGGTTCTCGGCTAACTATTTGATTTCCGAACGGCTGGTGAAGAAGTCGAACCAAGACGGATATCTCGTAGGTTCCCGGGGGTCGGTCGGCTCGTCGGTAGTCGCGTTGTTCCTGGGAATTTCCGAGGTTAATCCGCTGCCGGCTCACTACATCTGTCAAAATCACGAATGCAAATATAGCGAATGGTTCCTAGACGGCAGCGTGCCCAGCGGCTTCGACCTTCCGGACAAAAGCTGTCCGAAATGCGGCGGCAAGCTGAAGGGCGAAGGTCAGGACATTCCGTTCGAGACGTTCCTGGGCTTTAAAGGTGACAAGGTCCCGGATATTGACCTTAACTTCTCCGGTGAATATCAACCGGTAGCCCATAACTATACGAAGGTCCTGTTCGGGGAGAAGAACGTCTTCCGTGCTGGAACCATCGGTACGGTTGCAGAGAAAACCGCGTTTGGCTTTGCCAAGAAGTACGAAGAAGAGCATAACAAGCATTGGCGCGGGGCGGAGCTCAACCGTCTTGCGGCGGGATGTACCGGCGTGAAGCGCAGTACCGGGCAGCATCCCGGCGGGATCGTCGTCGTACCGGATTACATTGATGTGGAAGATATCACGCCGGTACAGTACCCGGCCGATGACACCGAATCTGAATGGAAAACAACCCATTTCGATTACCACGCCTTCGACGCGAATCTGCTCAAGCTCGATATTCTGGGGCACGATGATCCGACGATGATGCGGATGCTGCAGGATTTGACCGGGGTCGATCCAACGACGATCCCCATGAATGACCCGAAAGTAATGAGCATGTTCAACTCCACAGAAGCACTTGGAGTTACACCGGAACAGATCCGTACGCCAGTCGCCACATACGGGGTTCCAGAAATGGGGACGAAGTTTGTACGGCAGATGCTGGTGGAATCACAGCCGTCTTCCTTTGCGGATTTACTGCAAATTTCCGGGTTATCGCACGGAACCGGTGTATGGCTGGGGAATGCTCAGGAACTGATCAAAAACGGCACTTGTAACATCAAAACCGTTATCGGTTGTCGTGACGATATCATGCTGTACCTGATATATAAAGCGGGAATGGACGCCGGCTTGGCCTTTAAAATTACGGAGAGTGTTCGTAAGGGGAAAGGGTTGACGCCGGAATGGATCGAGGAAATGAAGAAGTGTAAAGTACCGCAATGGTATATCGATTCTTGCTTGAAGATTCAGTACATGTTCCCGAAGGCGCACGCCGCTGCTTACGTTATCTCTGCGGTACGTACCGCTTACTTCAAGCTGTATTATCCGATCGAATATTATGCGACGTATTTCTCGGTCCGCGGGGAGGACTTCGATATCGAGCTGTGCTGCCAAGGGTACGAGGCGATTTACCGCAAGATCGAAGAGATTGAGCAGAAGGGCTTCCAGGCGCTGCCGAAGGAGAAGAACATGCTCCCGATCTTGGAAATGGCGTTGGAAATGACGGCACGCGGGTTCCATTTCAAGCCGATCGATCTGTATCGCTCCGACGCTACGAAATTTATCGTCGACGGCGATTCGTTGATTCCGCCGTTCTCGGCGCTTGCCGGGATCGGGGAGAACGCGGCCAAAAACATCGCCGCAGCGAAAGAGCAAGGTGAATTCCTGTCGATCGAGGACTTCCAGCAGAAGTCCAAAGCGAGTAAAACGATCGTGGAACTTCTCGGTTCCATGGGCTGTTTCCGCGGCCTGCCAGAGAGCAATCAATTGTCTTTATTTTAATCTAGCTGGCTGAGTTCAAAATTCGACGTATTGCTTCGTGATCCGAAGATGACTTTTTAATCTCCCGTTTGTTGAAGGATAAAAAAGACAGGTTTGGAGCACCGAGAAGGTTGGACGAAGACAGGACTGAGTAGCGGAGCGTACGAAAAGGTACGTGAGCAGCGGAAGGCCGGGCTGAGTTCAAGATTCGACGCCGAATAAACAACTCGGTTTTGCTTCGTGATCCGAAGATGACTTTTTAATCTCCCTCTAGGAGTAAAGGTGTTTTACTTGTCACTTGGTATGTACTATGTTATAATTTTTTTGGCAATCATGAAGATAGAACCGTTGTTTAAAGAGTGGGGAAACCCACTCTTTAATCTTTGGTATATAGGATTAAAGTTGGAGGTAATGTACGCTTGAGCACACCAAAGATCAAAGCGACCGTCGAGCAAATGGTCACGCCTTATTTGGAGGAGAACGGCTTTGAACTGGTTGACGTGGAATACGTAAAGGAGGGCAGCAACTGGTTCCTCCGCGTATTTGTCGACAAAGAGGGCGGCATCGACATCGATGACTGCGGCCGGATCAGCGAATACCTTAGCGAGAAGCTCGACGAGAACGATCCGATTCCGTCGGCTTATTTTCTTGAAGTGTCTTCGCCAGGAGCGGAACGCCCCTTGAAGAAAGCGGAGGATGTCTCCAAGGCGGTCGGGAAAGACGTATTTGTGACTACATACGAACCGGTAGATGGCCTGAAAGAATTTGAAGGCCGGCTTCTTTCCTTTGATGGGAACGAATTAGTTATTGAAGTCGGGAAGAAGCGTCACGCCATTCCATATAGCAAAGTTGCCAGCGCAAGATTGGCCATTATTTTCTAGTGTGACCTGCGGGGAATTATGAAAGGGGGAACTCGAGGCAAATGAGCATGGATTTTATCGAAGCCTTGAACGAATTGGAAAGGGAAAAAGGAATCAGCAAGGACATCTTGTTCGAAGCGATCGAAGCAGCGCTGATCTCCAGCTACAAACGTAACTTTAATACGGCGCAAAACGTGCGTGTGGATATGAACCGCCATACCGGCGAAATCAAAGTTTATGCGCGCAAGCTTGTCGTAGAGGAAGTCCTTGATCCGCGGACGGAGATTTCACTGCAAGCAGCACGTGAGATTAATCCGAACTATCATCTGGACGACATCACTGAAATTGAGGTAACCCCTCGGGACTTCGGCCGGATCGCGGCACAAACGGCGAAGCAAGTCGTGACGCAGCGTATTCGTGAGGCCGAGCGCGGACTGATCTATAATGCGTTCGTGGAGAAGGAAGAGGACATCGTAACCGGGATCGTACAACGTCAGGACTTACGTAATATTTACGTTGATCTTGGTAAGGTGGAAGCCCATTTACCGTTAAACGAATTGATGCCAAACGAGAAGTTCAAGCACGGCGACCGGATTAAAGCGTACATTACGAAAGTAGAGAATACGACGAAAGGACCGCAAATCTTGCTGTCCCGTACGCATCCGGGCTTGCTGAAGCGCTTGTTCGAGCTGGAGGTTCCGGAAATTTTTGACGGTGTTGTGGAGATTCGTTCCGTAGCCCGCGAAGCCGGCTTCCGCTCCAAAATCGCCGTATACTCCCGCAACAGCGAAGTGGATCCTGTTGGCTCCTGCGTTGGCCCGAAGGGGACGCGTGTTCAAACGATTGTGAACGAGCTGCGCGGAGAGAAAATTGACATCGTTCGTTATTCGGAGAATGTTGAGGAATATGTAGCCAATGCGCTGAGCCCGTCCAAAGTGCTCGAAGTGCAGGTGTTTGAAGCGGAGAAGATGGCCCGCGTGATCGTACCGGATTACCAATTGTCGCTGGCGATTGGCATTAAAGGACAGAACGCGCGTCTCGCCGCCAAATTGACCGGTTGGAAAATCGACATCAAGAGCGAAACCCAAGCGGAAGAGGAATTCGGCAGAGAAAAAACCGAACAAGGCGAAATGCCTCAGGATTCCATCTCCGTGGATTAACGGGAGGTGGCAAGGATGAAGCAAAGAAAAGTACCGCTCCGCAAATGCGTAGCCTGCCAGGAAATGATGCCCAAGAAGACGCTGATCCGGATTGTGCGTTCCCCGGAGGGCGAGGTGTCGATCGACTTAACAGGCAAAAAGTCAGGCCGCGGCGCTTATCTCTGCGGCAAGACGGAATGCTTTAAGCTCGCTCATAAATCACGTGCACTGGATCGGGCACTTAAAGCTCCGGTTGGTAACGAGGTTTACGAACAGCTCGCTCGCGATTTCTTGGCCGTCGAGGATGAATTCCTTGCTGCTCAGGCTCGAGAAGAGGATGAAGATGAATAAGGCCCAGCCGTTGTCCGGTCTTGGTCTCGCCATGCGAGCCGGTAAGCTGGTAACTGGGGACGAACTCGTCCTGAAATCGATTCGTTCAAGAGAAGCCAAGCTCGTCATCGTTGCGGGAGATGCTTCCGCCAATACACAGAAGAAATTCCGGGACAAATGCGGGAGCTACAACATCCCGCTGATCATCGGATTTGACCGTGAAGCGCTCGGGAGAAGTGTTGGCAAGCCGGAACGGGTTGTTCTGGCGATCACCGATCCAGGGTTTACCGAGATGATCCGCAAAGCGATCTTGAAAACATCGGAGGTGGAGTATATTGAGTAAACAAGAAAAACAAGATAAGCTCAGGGTGTATGAATACGCCAAATCGCTCAATATGAGTAGTAAAGAAATTATCACGATTCTTAAGCGTCTGAATATCCCGGTTAACAACCACATGAGCGTCATGGAGAATGATGCCGTAGCCCGTGTGGAACAGTTCTTCAAGGATATTAAAAGCAACGCGGCGGCGAAACGAGAAAGCTCGGGACGCAACGATTCCTCTGCCAAATCGCCGGCATCGGCTTCCGCAGGAGGAAGCCAAACACCGAAAGCTACAGCCGGAGAATCATCCGGTCATCGCGGAGATCAGGGACGCGGCGCAAACGCACCCGTAAAAAACCAAAATCAACAGGAAAAGCAGGTAAGCATGAATAATAAACCAAAAACAAACCAAACCAATGCAGGTGGCAGTACGGCAGTTCAAGAAAGATCGAGCCGTCCAAACGGCGGCAATCATCAAAACTCTCGTCCCCAAGGCCAAGGTGGTGGGAACACCTCAGGTGCGAACCGGAACCCGCAAGGGAACCGGGGAGCCGGGCAAGGCGGCCAGCGGAATGATAGCGGCCAGCGCCCAGCCCAAGGCCAAAACGGCGGTGGAAACCGCGCCTTTGCACCAAGCAACAATTTAGGCGGTGGAAACGGCGGCGGCAAAGGACAAGGGCAAAGAAAAGGGAATAACAACGGTGGAAAGAACCAAAGAGGTTACGATGATAACCGCAATGGCGCCAATTTCAAAAATAATCGAGGCGGTAAAGGCGGACGCGGCAAAGGGGCTCCGCAGCAGCCTCCACGCGAGAAGATCGACAATACGCCGAAGAAGATTATCGTCCGCGGTACGATGACGGTTGGCGAAACCGCCAAGTTGCTGCATAAGGACGCTTCCGAAGTCATCAAGAAGCTGATGCTGCTCGGCGTCATGGCCACCATTAACCAAGAGCTTGACCTTGATACGATCCAGCTGCTGGCAAGTGATTTCGGCGTTGAGGTTGAGGTGAAAATTCCGGTGGAAGAAGACCGGTTTGAAACGATCGAAGAGGTTGACGATGAGGCGGATCTGAAAGAACGTCCACCTGTCGTTACGATCATGGGTCACGTTGACCACGGGAAAACGACGCTGTTGGACGCTATTCGTTCCACGAATGTCACCGGCGGCGAAGCCGGCGGGATCACGCAGCATATCGGGGCATATCAAGTCGAAATCAACGGCAAGAAGATTACGTTCCTGGATACGCCAGGCCACGAAGCGTTTACAGCGATGCGTGCCCGCGGTGCCCAGTTAACGGATATTACGATTATCGTCGTTGCTGCGGATGACGGCGTGATGCCGCAGACGGTCGAAGCGGTGAACCATGCGAAAGCAGCAGGCTTGCCAATTATTGTTGCGGTCAACAAGATCGATAAACCGGAAGCCAATCCGGATCGAGTGAAACAAGAATTGACCGAGTATGAGCTTGTACCGGAAGAATGGGGCGGCGACACGATTTTCGTCAACGTCTCTGCGAAGCAAAAAATCGGCTTGGAAAACTTGCTTGAAATGATACTGCTGGTAGCCGAAGTGAACGAGTACAAAGCGAACCCGGATAAACGCGCTCGCGGTGCAGTCATCGAGGCTGAGCTCGATAAAACTCGCGGCCCGGTAGCTCGCGTATTGGTTCAACACGGAACATTGAAGGTCGGCGACGCTTTTGTTGCAGGAAACTGCTTCGGCCGCGTTCGCGCGATGGTTAACGATCGTGGACGCCGGTTGAAAGAAGCCGGTCCATCGACGCCGGTGGAAATTACCGGTCTGACCGAGGTGCCGCAAGCCGGCGATCCGTTTATGGTCTTCGAAGACGAACGCAAAGCGCGGTCGATCGCAGACAAACGGGCCACGATGCAGCGTCAGTCCGATTTGGGTGCCAATACTCGCGTGACGCTGGATGATCTGTTCCGCCACATCAAAGAAGGCGAAATCAAGGATCTCAATGTGATCATCAAAGCCGACGTACAAGGTTCGGTTGAAGCGCTCCGAGGCGCACTCGAGAAGATCGAGGTCGAAGGCGTTCGCGTCAAGATTATCCACAGCGGTGCCGGTGCGATTACCGAATCCGATGTCATCTTGGCGGCGGCTTCGAACGCGATTATTATCGGGTTCAACGTCCGTCCAGACAATCAAACGAAAGCGACCGCGGAACAAGAGAAGGTTGATATTCGCTTGCACCGCGTCATTTACAACGCAATTGAAGAGATTGAGCAAGCGATGAAAGGGATGCTTGATCCGGTTTATAAAGAGGCAGTTATCGGTCACGCGGAAGTCCGTAATACGTTCAAGATCAGCAAGGTCGGAACGATTGCAGGTTGTATGGTGACTTCTGGTAAAATTACCCGTTCGGCGGAAGTCCGCTTGATTCGTGACGGCATCGTCGTATATGAGGGCAAAATCGATTCGCTCAAACGTTTCAAGGACGACGCGAAGGAAGTTGCTCAAGGTTACGAGTGCGGGATTACCTTGGACAATTACAACGATATTAAAGAAGGCGACGTGATCGAAGCGTTCGTCATGGAAACTGTTGAACCGAAGTAAGGTGGGTGTCTAAAATGGCCAAAAATCGTACCGGCCGCGTAGGCGAACAGATTAAGAAAGAACTAAGCGTGCTCATCCAGAGTGAACTGAAAGATCCGCGCATCGGTTTTGTCACGGTGACCGGAGTCGATGTGACAAATGATTTGTCGCAGGCCAAAGTTTACCTCAGCGTATTTGGTGACGAGGAGCAGAAGAACGAATCCTTAAAAGGGCTGGAGAAAGCGACCGGCTTCCTGCGTACTGAAATCGGTAAACGAATTCGGCTGCGCCACACACCGGAGTTGATTTTCAAAATTGACGAATCCATCGCTTATGGCAGTCGGATTGAGAAGCTTCTCGGCGAAATTACGCAAGAGCACAAAGAATGAAATATGAAGGGAATCGATAACTCATCATGAGTAATGGAGATTCCCAAAGGAGACGGCAATGCAGACGACCTATGAAAGGGATCTGAGTCAGACGAAGGAGTTCCTGACTCAGAATGATCATTTCCTAATTGTGTCGCATGTTCAGCCGGACGGTGACGCAGTCAGTTCCACCCTAGCGGTGGGCTGGCTTCTGTCATGTCTGGGTAAAAAATTCGTGATGGTCAACGAAGGCCCGATCCCTAAACGGATGCATTATTTGTGGCATGCAGATGAGATTCTCGATTTGTCGGTGACATCGCTTGACCGCAAATTTGATCATGTGATCTGCGTGGACTGCGCTGACTTCAAACGGGTTGGCAAGACCCATGAATGGTTTGCCGAAGGGGCACGCCTGCTGAACATCGACCACCATCCGACCAACGATCTATACGGGTTGGTGAACCTTGTTGTGCCGAATGCGGCGGCGACCGCCGAAATTTTGTTCGACCTAATCAACTATATGGATCTTCCGTTGGATCAGACGATCGCATCGGTGCTTTATACCGGACTATTGACAGATACTGGCGGGTTCCGGTACTCCAATACATCGCCCAAGGTGATGGCGGCTGCCTCCAAATTGCTAGAGTACGGCGTAGACGGTCCCGCTTTATCCGAATTGCTGCTAGAGCAAATGACGCTTCCGCAGCTGCGTCTGCTGACTCGGGCTCTAAATGGACTTCAGCTGACGGAAGACGGGAAGATTAGCTGGGTGTCGGTGACAGATGAGGACCTGCAGGCGACTGGCGCCGTTCACGAGGATATGGAAGGCATCGTCAATTATCCGCGGAATATTCAAGGAGTCGAAGTAGGCCTGTTGTTTAAGGTCATTAACGAACAAGCCATCAAGGTGAGTATGCGCTCGGCGGGCAAAGTCGACGTGGCTAAGGTGGCTCAAAGCTTTGGCGGCGGCGGTCATGTCCGGGCCGCTGGAGCTCGCATAGAAGGGACTCTGGACACGGTTGTCCCTAGAGTGTTGGAACAAGTGAGGCTGCAGTTATGAACGCATACGAAGGCATTTTGCCGATCCACAAGCCAGCCGGTTTTACATCGCATGACGTGGTTGCCAAATGCCGGGGGATTTTGAAAATGAAGCGGATTGGCCACACAGGTACGTTAGACCCAGCCGTCACTGGAGTATTGCCTCTATGTCTCGGCCGAGCAACGCGAATGGTGGAGTATTTGCAGGACTTGCCGAAGGAATACGAAGCAACCTTGGTGCTCGGCGTGGCGACCGATACTGAGGATATGACCGGCGAAATCATCGAACAGGTGAATGAGGTTCGGGTGACGGAAGAGGACGTTCGGCTTGTATTGTCCCGGTTTGTTGGTACAATCTCGCAAATTCCGCCGATGTATTCGGCGCTTAAACAAGACGGGAAACGTCTTTATGAACTGGCACGGGAAGGGAAAACCGTGGAGCGCAAGCCCCGGGAAGTGACGATCTATCAATTGGAGCTGATTTCGTTCCATCCGGAAGGGCCGCATCCGCGGATCTCTTTTCGCGCGTTATGCTCCAAAGGAACTTATATCCGTACGCTCTGCGTTGATATCGGACGTGCACTCGGCGTGCCTGCGGCGATGACGGAGCTAAAGCGGACGATGTCGGCGGGAATCACGGAGTCACATTGTCTGACGCTGGATGAGGTGGCCCGTCACGCGGCAAACGGATCGCTGCAAGAATATTTACTGCCGGTTGATCGAGCGGTGCAGCATTTACCGGCTCATACCGTTGCTGCCGAGAAGGTCAAGGCGGCATTGCAAGGTCAGCGGCTGTCCCCCTCAGTGGTAACTCCACCGGTTAAGCGCGGAGAAACCCTGCGGTTGTACAGCCCCGAACAGCAATTTTTAGGCATCTTCCGGGTAGAAGAGGGAGCGAAGGCCGTAAAGGCAGTTAAAGTGTTTCTACCCGAGTAGCCTTAAGAAATGCGCATTCCGAGGGAAATTGCAGGTGAGACGATCATGGAAACGATACATTTATCATATCCACTAAATGAACGATTTATAGAACAACATACCCGCCCGCAAGTGCTGGCGATCGGCCAATTTGACGGCCTTCACCTGGGACATGCCAGCGTAATTAATTCGGCTGTCCGGTTGGCTGGCGAACTCGGTCTTCCTGCCTCCGTCATGACGTTTCATCCCCATCCGAAGGAAGTTATGAAGAAAGGCGATTATGACGGATATTTGACGCCGCCGGAGGAGAAGGAACGTATTCTGCGCGAGATGGGCGTGGATTACGTATATATCGTTGAGTTTAACGACGCTTTCTCGCGTGTAAGTCCGCAGAACTTCGTTTCCGGTATCCTGGTGCCGTTGCAGGTGCACACTGCGGTAGTTGGCTTTGACTTCCGTTATGGCTACCGGGGGGAAGGGGATGCGAGCATGCTGCGTGAATTAAGCGGCAATGTCCTTGACGTGCACACCGTACCGCCGTTCCTGATCGACGGGGAGAAGGTCAGCAGTTCAGGGATTCGCAAAGCGCTGCAGGAAGGGAAGATTGAGCAAGCGAATCGTTGGCTCGGACGGACGTATACGCTGCGAGGGACCGTCATGCACGGCGAGAAACGCGGCCGTCAGCTCGGCTTCCCTACAGCCAACCTGAAGCTGGCGGAGCATTATGTCGTCCCGGCCAGCGGGGTCTATGCCGTACGAGTGACGCACGAAGGAACGACTTACTCCGGCGTGATGAACGTTGGAGTGAAGCCAACCTTTCATGAGAACGGCAAAATCTTTTGGCTGGAAGCCCATCTGTTTGATTTTTCCAGCGAGATTTACGACGAAAGCCTATCCGTGGAATTGATTCACTATATTCGGGAGGAGCGCAAGTTCGGCTCCTTGGATGAGCTGATTGCTCAAATTGGACAGGATGCGGAAACGGCGAAACGATTGCTGAAAGATTCCTGAGAACCCTACCGATCCGGCACGTGTCAACTCATATAAAAATGTTACCGAAGGATAATGGTTCACTCACGTAATTTTGTTACCCAGTGGAGGCTGTTACATAGCCTCCACTGGGCGCGTAGCGGAGGCAGGCGTCACGGGTTGGGAA
>Ga0310828_1000883_pt1 | contig 22683 bp, 20 predicted proteins | sample WT_ome_3_FD_202242 | JGI IMG/M metagenome (GOLD analysis project Ga0310828, IMG submission 202242) | Sorghum-adapted microbial communities enriched on wild type (WT) sorghum from Joint BioEnergy Institute, Emeryville, California, United... ... | reverse complement strand
GGTTATGCTTCATCTAGAGCGTCCTCCTCATTTAGGGCAGTGAATGTGCGACATTCCAAGACCCAGCATACAGGAGGCGCTTTTTCATTTCAAACCGCAAATTAATTCACTACAGGAATTGCTCCTTGATTGGTTTTATGGTTTCGTTAATCCACCTGACATTTTGCCCCAGAAACAATGCTGTCACACCACCAGGCATGATTCCGAACTTCTCCAATATCCTTAATTTGGATTAATCAAACTTGAGTTAATGATATCCGCCACAATTCCTTTTGTCAAGCAACTTACAAAAAGTGTGCATTGTGATTTTACTTAATACACGTCCCCGGTATTCTCATCATTATCCTTCTTCTGTCCGAACCCCACCTTGCTGCTTCAATGCAGCGGTTCGGATGCGGTACAAGGAATAACCAAATAATGCTCCACCCGTATTGAGGATGAGATCATCCACATCAAATTGACCAATCGCCAGCAGAAGCTGAGCGCATTCCAAGCTGAAACTCGCTGCAAATGCGTAAACCAAGGTCACGATCCAAGTGATGTCTTTGTGGCGGAATACCAGTCCTAGAAGTATCCCAAACGGCATAAAAATCAGCACATTGCCAAACAGGTTGATCATCTCATGCGCCGTCATCCCCTTTAGGCTTCGCGTAATTTCCCGCAAAGGAACGAGATTGCCTGCCTGCAATCGTTGACCTAGAAAGTCAGGGGAATGCAAATTCGATAGCAATCGTCCCCAAAGCCAGGCCGGCTCCATAGGATGAAACTTCAACAAAATGATTTTTACTAAAAGGCATATATACAAGGCGAACAGCACACGAATGCTCACGTCCTTCCGCCAGCGTTGTGCTCCCATGGGCTCCATCAGATCCCTCACTTTCATGATATCCAGACTCGGGCTCACTGCCGAACTACTCGCGAACGGTGACGATAACGCCGTCCATATTATTGCCGGAAATCTCATAACTGCCCTGCGCCGGCACCTCAATGGTCCGATCTTTGGATACCGGATAGTAGAAGACGTGATACTTCTGGCCTTGTACTGTGATGCTCACCGACTGTTGCTCCTTCAGATAATCCAAGTATTGCTCCAGCACAAACCCGTTTTCGTGAATGATGGCGCTATGCGGCAGTCCCACGTACCGGAAATGCCAAGGCTCGAACTGGATGCCTGTGATCGCCGTTTTGTCGTCGGGGTATCGTAAAATAAACCCATACTTCCACGCATTCTCCTTCAACCACCGGCCCTCCGGAGCCACGTTCATCTCCGCTTGAGACGACCCGATGTCCAGCGACAACCCCAAGTTATGCTCGCTGTATCCGGCCGGCAATGCCAGCTTGGAACCCATTTGCCGGTAAAGCTCGTCCTGCTTCGCCTCGTCCCGATACCCGCTGCTGATCAGGAAATGGTTGATCCCTTCCTTCCCAGCGGCCTTCACCATCGTTGCAAAACGTTCCGCCAATCGCGGCGACAACAGGACTTGGTTATCTAACACGCCAAATCCGTCGATGAACTCGGGATTCTTGATCAGGCTCACCGCTTCTTTCTCAGGATGCAGCCCCTTGGGAACGGGATGGTCCTTATTCACCAGCAGCAAATCGCCCTGATATATCATCTCCTTGGTGACATCAATCGTCATGCTCTTTGCACCCTGCGATGAATCGGAAGCAGGATCATTAATGGGCTCAACGTCCTCTACACGCGGTCTTGAATCTGAGTCCTCCGGCGTCCGCACGATTTCGGCCTTAAATTTAGAAACCCCGTATCCCAGCAGCACCAGGATCATCAGGCAGATAATCCACTTTTTCACGTCAATTTCCCCCTAGCTTTTCTTCCCCTTTAAGATACCTTTTATAAATTAAGAAGAATGGGAGGAAAAAATAAAGTTTTTCTTAAATTTGATGAGGGAGACGCATGGAATACCAAACAGACAACGCAAAAAAAGCGCAAGCGCGAGGGGGATCCCATCACACTTACGCTTCTTGCTTTTTCCTCCGCCGCTTTCGCTTACGCTCCGGCAGGCAGCTTCACCTGCACGCGATAAGTCTTGCCCGGCTGCACATTCCGCAGCACACCTTCCGGCAGCAGCTCGCCATCCGCGTAAACTGTTGTCTCCGCTACTGCTGCGTCCCGCCGAATTTCAACGTGCAGTGTGGCTCCACGGAATTCGCGCGTAATCGCTGCCTCGTTCCAATGGGACGGAAGCTGCGGATTCACGCGGATGCCGTCTTTCGTGCCCTGCACGCCAAACAGCCCGTCGATCAAGCAGCGGTACACCCATGGCACCGTGCCCGTGTTGAACAGATGGCTGGAGCGCCCTGCCGTCCGCGGGAATTGCCGATAAGCTCCCCGGTAATAGTTCGGGATGAATACCGGCAGTTGCCCCCGTTGCACGATGTCCTCAAGATCCGGGCCGGGCAGCATTTTGCGCAGCAGCCGGAACGCATCGTCCTGCTCACCCACCGTATATAACGCGTAAATATAGAAGGCGGCGGCATGATTGTACACTGCACCGTTCTCTGCGGACCCCGGGTGCTTCTGCGTCACCCGGCCGACATCCTCGCGCATCTTCGTGTAGGAAGGTGCGAGCTTCTCCACGCCGTATGGCGTCTCTAACTGCTCGCGAACTGCGCGCATCAGCTTCTCGCGTTTATCGGCATCGGCCGCACCGCTTAGCATCGACCAACCCTGCGGGTTGATGAAGATCCGGCCTTCTTCATCGGTACTAATCCCAAACACGACGTTATCGTCAGTGATGCCCCGCGCATACCAATTGCCGTCCCACAGGTAGCGGTTTACTACTTCGTTGGTCTCCTTCGCCGCCGCACGGTAATCCCGGGCAACCTCAGGCCGTCCGCTGTTCTCGCAAATGCCGGCCCAAACCTGGAACGCATACGCCGTGGCGATCGTCAGCCATCCGGATACCCCTTTCCCTTTGTAGCCAACCATATTCATCGGGTCGCACCAGTCGCCTTGATTGATGTAGTTCAGCCCCCGCTCGTCGCGGTCGTTCATCAACCAACGCATCGCTTTATCAACATGGAGATATACAGGTTCGGCTTCTTCACTGTCGGCATAGGCCACCTTTTCCTCCAAAATTGAGTAGTCGTCCGTTTCATCCAAATACGTGCTCAGGCAGATAGGCAGCCAGACACAGTGGTCCGTATGCGGCACCTGGTTGATATATTTCAATTCCGCGTCTGGATGCAACACGATCCCGTCCGGCATGGCGCCGTTTGCCTTCTGCTGACTCAGCGCCGTTAAGAACGAGGCTCGCGCTACCTGCGGCTTGATATAGCTCATGCCCATATGATCCTGCAAATAGTTCCGGGTTTGCGGGTCGGTGGTCAGGCGGTTCGTCTGGCCATGATAATAAATTTGCCGCGGCAACCAGCGATTGACGAAGAGATCAAGATCCTTGTCAGGGGTAGAGATCGTCAGGCAACCTCGACCTTCCCGGATGTACTGGTCGTATTCACGTTCAGCAGCCACAAATCCATCCTCACCCGATGCACCATCAGCCTTGCCAAAATACGTCTCCCGAATTTGTGCAATCTCCTGCTCATCGCGGGCCGGACCGAACAGGAAGCGGTATTCCCGCTTTTCTCCTGCCGCCAGTTCCATCCGGTATTGCATGACCGCTGCCGGCGTCTCGTACCGCGCATCTCCCTTCGACAGCTCCGCTTGCTCCAACGCGGACGGACGCGTGATCCCGCCTTCTCCTTCGAACGCCTCCTGATTCACTTCCCAAGACACCGGGGTGTGTTCGGCAATCAGGAACGTTTTATCACGGAAAAACTTAATCTTGTCGTAATCCTGGTACTTCTGATACGGCGTCACCGAAGAGCAGACGATCGCCCGCAGGTCCTCATGGTATTGGCCGGATTGATTCATCCAAGACATATAACCAACAGTAAAGTACGGGTAGATGCTCAGCTTCCGCGCCCGCTGCGACACGTTCGTCACCTTCACCCGCCAGAGCTCCAGCGGGTCCTTCTTCGGCAAGCTGAGGGTCATCTCGATCAACACCCCCTGATGCTCAACCTTCCAGACGATCCGGCTCTGTCCCAAGGCAAAGGAATAGCTGTCGGTCTTAACCCGCATCGGTTCATACGGCGCCGAAAACAGACTTTGATCCTCCTCGTCCTTCACATACACGAAACGGCCCGGATGATGCGCATAGTAAGGTTGTTCCGGCTGCATAAACGTCTTCGCTTCCAGATTTGGGGCATGCGAATACTTGGCCGGCTCCGGCTGCATAAATTGGGCAACGGCATATCCCCGGCAATTCATATGAATCATCATCGTTTCGTTCCATAAGAATCCTGACGCTTTAGGCAGGAGTGTCGGGCTTAGTAACTCGTAGTATTCCTGGTCCTCCGTAGCTCTGAACATGATTCAACCTCTTTTCCATGTAATCTTGTCTACTTGTCTACAACTATGTACATTATACATCGGAAAGCCCTTTTATGAAGCGTTTTCTTCTATAAACTTGCACAAAAAAAGAGCCAATTTCCGCAAAATACGAAATTGACTCGAATCGCCGCATATCGGCACAGGCCTGATCAGATAAACAGAAACGGAATCAGGAACAGCAAAGCGATCGCCGCCCAATCAAACGCATAGGCGCCGTAAGGAGGATAGTACGGATAGCCGCCTCCTGCATATCCCCCGTAATACGGATACCCCGGCCCATACCCATACGCCTTCTTTAGTGCCTGCTCGTTGGTGTGGGGAACCGCTTTAGTTGACGCTTTAGGGTTGCCTTTGGATTTGGATTTTAGCTGCTGGAGCTGCTTCTTGGCTTTAGCGGGTTGGGTAGAGAGAACGTTGGCTCCCGAAGCATATCCTCCGTTCAGCTGAATGCCCTTTTCGTTCACATCGGTAATCGTACCAATGTAATAGCGGCCGTCCCGAAGTACCGCGCATACGGTTTTGCCGATATGCGGCTTGCAGGTATCTACGCTAAGCGGATAGATCTGTTGCATAGACTCGTGCCTCCCCTCTCGAATGCTCATTTATCCTATTCATCCCCCGGGTATTTGTACAGGGCGAATGTCCCGCTAATGAAAACAAAACTTCAAAACCGAGGCCACTCCCAAGGTGAACGCCTATCTTAATCGCGCTGGAGGCGCCGCGGCATATTCTGCTGTTGAGAGAAGTCGGGAAGTTGATAAAGGAGGGGCAGCTATAGGATGAACTACCACGAAATCATCGCCGCCGTGGGGGAAGGCTCGGCACATCCAGGGGGATTTAAGGGAACCCTTGATTTTATGGAGTTTATTGGCATAACACCTGGATTGCGCGTGCTGGAGGTAGGTTGCGGAACGGGCAGAACAGCCTGCCTGTTAGCCCAGATGGGAGCACAGGTCACGGCGATGGATCAAAGTATCGTAATGCTGGAGAAAGCCGAGCAACGAGCCCAGCAGCAGCAACTGCAAATCGAATGGATTCAAGGCAATATCACCGCCATCCCGCTGCGCTCGGACACCTATGATGCGGTCATCGCCGAGTCCGTTACGGTGTTCGCCGCTGATCCGGTGAAGGCGTTCCGTGAATATCATCGCGTCCTGCGCAAGGGTGGGCACGTGTGGGACCGCGAGCTGTTTCAGACCCAGCCTCACCCTGCGTTGGAGAGGGAAATGCGCGAGCTGTACGGCAATCCGCGTTTGCCTGACGCTGCCGCCTGGATGCGGATGCTGCGGGATGCCGGTTTTCAGGAGGTTCGGCAGTGGGGACCAGAACCCGATGCGGCCCCAAATGGACGACAGAACGAGAAAGGGAACGGAGGCGGAGCGATAGCCTTCGATTGGCAGAACGCTTGGGACCCGCACCGGGTCATTGACCTGGAGGCGCTGCAGGATCCCGCCGTGGGTACCTTTTTCAGAGAAAATGAAGCTTTCCTGCAACGTTACCGGAACCATTTATCCTATGGCGTGTTTCTAGCCCAGAAAGCCGGGTGACGGAACAATACGGGTTTGTCCCCATTCCCCGCTGGGAACAATAAGTAGCATCTTTTATTGAGTGTTCACAGGCTGCTTAGGAGGATCAGTGGGGAGATGGGCTCTAAAATATCCGGCTATCAACTATTCACCATAACCTTTATCTTTCAGTTAGGCACGACGATCATCTTTGGCTTCGGCGGCCCAGCCGGTCGGGATGCCTGGTTGGCCTCACTGATCTCCATCGGGCTCGGCCTCCTCGTGGTGGGGATGTTTACAACCTTAAGGTACCTGAATCCAGGATTAACCTTCGTCGAATGGTTTCCGACACTACTAGGACGCTGGCTGGGTACCCCGATCGCGTTCCTGTACCCGCTCCTGCAAGTATATCTATTGGGGCGAGGTTTCGCGGATATGAGAGACCTGGTTTCGACGGCGATCTTACAAGGAACCCCTCTGTTTGTAATCACGGGCGTATTCGCCGTGATCATCGCCTATTGCTGTTATGGTGGAATCGAAATTGCCGCACGAATGGGGGAAATCATTTTTCCTGTCGTCGTCCTTATGTTTCTGATCGAAACCGTCCTGCTCATGGGCTCGGGCGTATTACATCCCCATCATATTCAACCGATATTGGACAATGGATGGCAGCCGATTTGGAATGCGGTCTTCCCCAACGGGATTACGCAAGGCTACGGGGAAAGCCTGGCTCTTGCGATGTTCTGGCCGCATGTGAAGGACCAGGGGAACATCACGAAAATTACGCTCTTAGCCACATGTTTATCCGGGATTATGATCACCTGTTTTGATATCCTGGCGATTCTCGTCTTCAGCGATTTGTATTCACGCTTCCTCTACCCGTTATATACTTTGCTCGGCGTAATCAGCGTCGGGAATTTCGTGGAGAACCTGCAGATGTTTGGGGTGCTTTACTTTTTTGCCACGGCTTTGTTGAAATGCCTGCTGATTCTGCTTGCGGCACTTCACGGCTTCCAGAAGCTGACGGGAATGAAGAACTACCGCCCGTTGATTATCCCGACCGTCCTGATTGCCTTCATTCTAGGGCTGACCATGTCCCAAAATATCACCGAGCATATCTATTTTCATCATATTCATATCCTGGTCCCGTATATTTATATTCCGATGTTCTTAGTTCTGCCGGCGTTCCTGCTCGTCATCGCGGGGGTTCGAAGCCTGCTTCGGAAGAAATGAACAGGAGTCCCTTATTTCTTGATGTCCTGTTCCTTCAGATGCAGCGGCGGCCCGGTAACGCCAATTTTTCGAATTTTTAAATCAGCCTTCACCGAAATTTCGGCTTTCCGGAATTCTCGGCTCCAATCATTCTTTAAGAATCGCCAGCGGGAAGGGTATTTTCGGTGAATGACCTCGCCAAACCCAAATGCGTCAACGCCGAACTTCTCCTGCACTTTGGTAATCGTCTGATATACGCTCTTTTCTACCTGCTTGTCCAAAGCTTCCTTGGCAAGCGCGATATGATGCATTCGCGTGAGATCGAGGCTCGTATTATTTTCGCGGATCATCCCTTGTCCGCTGAGTCGAACCTGAATCTTGATTTTGTCGCCTTCAAAGATCGGATGAATCTTGCTGCCCAAATTGATCAAATCCAAGCTGATCTCTCCCTCTTCCTGCGGTATATGGGCAGTCACCACCGCCTTGTGTAACTGTCCCTTCACCCATCGAAGCCATCTGCCATCGCGGACATCAATAAACCCTTGCAATTGCAGGTCATCGTTGAAAATCCCGATCCCCGCTATCCGAAAGCCGGGCTGACCGGAGGCGCCATTTGCCTCTTCTCCCTGGGCCGCTTCCCCCATCCCGATCGCAATGACCGGCAAGGCCGCACAATTCCCGTATCGGGTCGCAGCGATCATCAGATTCAACAGGCTCATTTCCTTAAGCCCTCCAATCTGATCGTATTCTTTCAGCGCCCCGATTCCAGGAATGTCCTCCAGGGGATAAGCCACATTCAAAAAATCCCTGGCCGTTCCCCCTCTGACGATAAAAACATCGGTGCGCAGCTTGAGGTTCGGATCACGGCTATACGTATCCAGCACATGACCTAATCCCCTTCGGGCCAGTTCCTCTCCAATCACGATAATCCGCCGATGGGCGCGATAAACTTGTCGAGACAGCTTCGTCTGCATTTGTTGCACGGCATCCAATGTGTCTTTTCCGCTCCCGCTCACCACAAAATACGGTTTTTCACTCCCGTTGCCTCCACCACCGCTACTTCCCATTGCACTGCCGATTCGAAAAGGGAGGATCACCTGGGCGCTAATCATGACCCCATCGTCTTTGGCTGCATCCATCCCCCAAGCGAGCTCCAGGGCCAACTCATTTACTTCTGCGCTATCCCAGCACCCCGCTGTCAGCGATAGCATAGGCAAAGCAATCAGGCCCATTACAATTCTTCGGATCCGGTTCATCCCATCCCCCCTCCTCGTTTAGGACCTGGCCGACGCCCTCCCGACATCCGCCGGCTATTTCCTCCATTGGAGAGTACTGGGCGGCGATACATGCTCCACCTAGGAGCGCGAACCCACACATCTTTGAGGTTCTCGAAGTTACTCGGAGACACCGGTTCCAAGTAGGGAACTCCAAATGAGCGAAGACCCAGAAGATGAATGAGGATGAGGAAAATCCCTGCAATGACGCCATACAAGCCCAAAATACCGGCTAAGATCAGCATGGGAAAACGCAACAGACGGAATGCCGTCCCTAAATTGTACCGGGGGATGGCAAATGAAGAAATCCCAGTCGTTGCGACAATAATAACCACCGAAGCCGATACGATGCCGGCCTGAACAGCAGCTTGTCCGATGACAAGCGCACCTACGATGCTGATTGCCGAACCGATCGGTTTAGGCAAGCGGATGCCCGCTTCGCGAAGGCCCTCGAACATAAACTCCATCAGCAGCGTCTCAATCACCGTCGGAAACGGAACCCCTTCTCTAGCCGCCGCGATGCTAATTAATAGATTCGTTGGGATCAGCTGCTGATGATAGGTCGTCAGAGCAACAAACAGCGACGGAAGCAGCAAGGACACATTCATCAAGGCAAAGCGAATCCAACGAAGGCCCGTCGTATAGATCGTACGCTCATAATAATCCTCCACCGCTTGCAGCCCCGACCAGAAAGTCATGGGAGCAATCAGGACAAATGGCGTATTGTCGACGAGAATGGCAACTTTCCCTTCTAACAGGCTGGAGCAGACAACATCAGGCCGCTCTGTATTTTGAATCTGGGGAAAAGGCGACCAAGGCACATCTTCAATAAATTCTTCGATGTACCCCGATTCCAACACTCCGTCAATCTCAATCTGCCGGAGACGGCGACGGACCTCCTCCAATACGGATTCCTTAGCAATCCCGTCCATATACGCGATAACGATATCTGTTTTAGTCAGCTCGCCAAGGGTTAGCGACTCTATCTTCAACTTCTCGCTGCGGATTCGTCTGCGGATCAAACTGGTATTCGTCCGCACATCCTCGGTAAATCCATCCCGCGGCCCCCGCACAGACAGCTCGGCACTAGGCTCCTCAATCGTTCGCTGCTCCGTGCCTTGGAACCCAGCGAGCACGGCCTGATTCTCCCCATCGACCAGCAGAGCAGCATTCCCCTTCAGTACCCCTTCCACAAGATCGCTGAGCTTCTGCACTCGCTTGACCTCAGCAACAGCACCCAACCGTACTTCCAATAATGCCCCCAGTGATACGTTCTGCTGGCCCCCGCTCTCCGGCTGCATCTCAGCCTGCAGCGGCTGCATGATGGCTTGATCCAATGGATCCTTGTCGACGAGTCCATCGATGTAGACCAACAGCACCCGGGATTGGCCGGGCACCGATATCGTAAGAAACCTCAAATCCGAACTGTTGAAGATGTGTTTGAGCCGCTGCTCATTGACCTCCAGCACGGGATTCAGCGCGCCCGTCAGATCATTTGGTGCCGGGGCGTTGGGCATAGCCGAGTTGGGCAATTTTCTCGGAACCTCTTTATGCTTCGATCGATACCGGAATGGAATCTTCATCTCTTTCGTCCCTTACTTATGATGAAGTTAGTATTCCGGTTGTGAAGCGGATCATTCGTGTTATGATGGGCATGCAAAAAAAGAAGCTAGCCCATAGGTTATACGTACCTAACGAAGCTAGCTTTGGATAAGTAGGACTATTGCGGAGAAACCACGCTCTCTTGCGGGGCATGGTTTCTTGTTTTCAAGAAAACGTTCAACCGCTCAGAGAAGAGCCACATCGCTGCTGCCGACAGCACGATGTACACCGGGAACACGCCAATCGTGGAATGTGAAGCCAGGAACCCAAGCAACGGCGGCATAAACGTGCTGCCGGTGTATGCCATGGCCATCTGATAGCCCATGATCTTCTGAGATTGCTTCTTGCCGAAGCGAACCGGCGTTTCATGCAGCATACATGGAAAGATCGGAGCAAGGCCAAGGCCGATGATCAGTAAGCCGACCAGAGACAGAGCCGCGGGGAGCGGCAGCACCAGCACAACGGCGCCGAACAAAGCGATAATCTGGCCTGCGCGGATCATCACACGGTTACTTAATTTAAACGTGACGAACCCGGCAATGAAGCGGCCCACCGTAATCCCGGCAAAATACAACGAAACCCAGCTCGCTGCCGTCGCCGCATCCACTCCTTTGATGCCAACGAGATAGCTGCTGCCCCATAAGCCGACCGTAGACTCCACCCCGCAATAGAACAGAAACGATGCGAGGGCCAGCTTGACGCCGGGAATCCGCAGCGGCTTCACCGGGCGTTCGTCCGGCTGCTCGGCTTCCATCTCACGCAACTCTTCCTTCCGTGAATCGCCGGCGATCCGGGCCACACGATCCCAGAGCGGCAAGGAGAAGAGCAAAATCACCACCAGCGCGAATTGAATCATCGACACGGTCAAATAACCGCTGCGCCAGTGCCCGCTGCCGGAGATAAACCCGGCCATGATGACCGGCCCCAGCGTTGCGCCAACGCCCCAGAAGCAGTGCAGCCAGCTCATATGATGCGCTTTGTAGTGCGCAGCCACATAGTTGTTGAGCCCGGAGTCCACCGCCCCAGCGCCCAGCCCCAGCGGAATCGCAAAGACGCCAAACCAGAACACCGACGGTGCCGCCGAATAACCGAGCAAGGCCGCCGCCGTCATCAGGCAGCTGACCAGAGTCACCTTGCCTGTGCCGAACCGGCCCAGCAACGAGCCGCTGGCCAAGCTGGATACAATCGTGCCGGCGGCGACGATCATATATAAGACGCCGGCAGTCCCCAGCGGAGCGCCGAACTCGCCGCGAATGATCGGCCAGGCCGAGCCGAGCAGCGAGTCAGGCAGCCCCAAGCTGATGAAAGCTAAATAAATGATCAATAGAAAGAATGTTGCCATCTGTTTGGATCTCCTTCTCCTATCCACGGGTTGATATCATCAGATGAAGTCCCAACTGCTGCAAGCCGGTCAAATAATCCCGCCGCCAGTCGCTCATCATCAGCCGGGGCAGATGCTCGGCCGGCACGTATTGCGCGCTTTGCACTTTGATCTCGTTCAACAAAGAGACACTCACCTCATCATGGCAGAACACTATAGTATGCGGATTGATCAGCGCTGTACAGGCCGCGACCAACCGGCTGACGGCATCCACTCCCTCGGGCCCCGCTCCAGCTCTGCCGGAGCCAAGATTTCGTCCCGCCTGCAGCGCCTGCCCGAAGTTCCGTTCCTCGTATTGCGGGACATAATAGACCTCGCCGGAGAAGAATGAATGCCCCCTCACAACGTCACCGTTGATCAAGATCCCGGCCCCGGGGCCATTTTGGCCGAAATAGAGGTAGACCAGCGACGGGTTGTCGCGCGGATCTATGCTGTGGTAATACCCCCACACCGCCGCATTCATATCGTTCTCCACAACGACAGGGAGACCAAAACGCGCTTCCAGGGTGCTCTTCAGATCGAAGTTCTGGAATGCCTCATAAGCAGGAATATGAATAATCCGGCCTTGATTGACCGCTCCGGGTACGCCAATCGCCAGCGACTGAAGCTTCGGGAACCGGTCGATCAGTTCGCCGATCAACTCCGCCAGGCTGTCCCCGGGATCCGCCAGCAGACTTGGCCTGCGACCTTCTTCTTTCACTTCGCCATGACAATTAAAGACCGTGTAATTCGTCTCCTCCCGCTCCAGAAACACCGCCAGACCCAGCATATACTCTGGATTATAGGCGTAACGCTCCGCCCGCCGGCCGCCGCTGGAATCGTCGATCCCGATGGTCGCAATCTCTCCGGCCTCCTTCATTTCAGCCAGAAACTTGCTGATCGTCGGAAAGCTGACGTCCAGCTTCCCGCTCAGTTCCGCCTTCGTCGCGCTGCCCATCGCCAGCAGTGCCGAGCGGATGCCGCTGCGGATCACCTGCTTCATCTCTTTCGGCGTGGCTGGCATTTCGTTCATTGAGGTACCTCCACTACTTTTTAAACATCTTTAATAAGTTAACGACAGCGTATCATATTCACACGAGAAGGGGAAGAGGGAGTCTAAAAAAATTCCGCAGTTTACGGCTCGTATTCGCTGAGCTTCCCTTCATAGATGAGCTGAAGCCGATCGCACTTCCGGAAATCGTCCGGCGTCACCAGCGCAGGCAGCTTATTCCACAGTTTAATCCCCGAGCGCTCCAGAATCTCCGCCACGAATTGCGAGCAAAAATAAGAGTTGCTGAACTCAATCGGCTCCTTCAAAGCGATGCCGATGACGCCAAGAATGTTGTACAGGAACTTTTGGCGCTTGCGAATAAACAGTTGAAGCACGCGCTCCATTTTCTCCACCTCACGCGGGGTCAACTTTAACTCATAAATGACGCAGGTCGTGTTCGGGTACTTACTGAACGTACCGGTCTTGATATCCTCTTTGACAAATCCGCCGTTCAGCGGGTTATTCGGATGCTTCCGCCCAAAGCTGTACAACTCCGACAACTCCCGATTGAACGAGATCGAGGCGTGATTGTAAGGCGCCCTTGTGTATCCCTTGATCATTTTGGTGAAGAGTGTTCCTGTATTCGTAAGTAAAATATACACCGAGCGTTCCGCGGCCATGGATGAAATTCCCCTTCTCCCATGTAGACTATATCTAGACTATTCCTCCATAATAACATATGATTCCTTTGGTGGAATCTACCTCCTGAGGAAGTTGGGATTGAACATGCTAAACAATCTGCAATGGACGATGATCGTGATTTTCGTGGTCCTGGCAGCTATTCATCTCATCTGCGTGGTCCTGAAGCCGAAAGTTCCCGGGCCCGGCGGTGAGACTTATTTAGCCTTTAGCCAGCGCCTGCGCACCTGGTGGGGCATGTGGCTGATTCTCTGCTTGGCCACCTTATTTAATCCGGTCGTATCGTTGCTTGCGGTGATGCTGCTATCTTTTTTCGCGTTAAAAGAATACTTCTCCATGATCCGCTCACGCAAATCCGAGCGTCGGTTGTTTCTGTGGGCATATCTGGCGATTCCAGTTCAGTTCTACTGGATCTTGATTGAATGGTACGGCATGTTTATCGTTTTTATTCCGGTGTATGTGTTCCTGTTCTTGCCGCTTCCTCGCATGATTAACAAAGGAACAGCCGGGTTCCTGCGCAGCGTGAGCCGGGTTCAGTGGGGGTTGATGCTGATGGTGTTTGGTCTCAGCCATCTCGCGTATTTCCCGTTCGCCACGCCGCAGTATGGGGCAGGTCTGGTGCTCTTTCTGGTCGTGCTGACCCAGCTCAATGATATCGTCCATTATGCCGCTTCGTCGTACTTCGGCAAACATAAAGTTGTGCCGACGGCGAATCCGTTTATGACGTGGGAGGGCTTCGCGTGCTCGTTCGTGGTGACGTCCCTGGCAGCCTACATCCTGGCTCCGTTCCTGACGCCGCTAGGTTCTTCGTTTGGCTTGTTCGCCGGGATGCTGATCGGGTTGGGCGGCTTTATCGGCAGCACCACCATCTCTGTCCTAAAGCGGGATTTGCTCATCGGGGACGACGACAAGGCTCAATCCTTGAAGAAGAGCTACCTGAGCTTGGTCGACAGCTTAACGTATACGTCGCCGGTCTTTTTTCACGTGACGCGGTATTTCTTTGATTTCATGTAGGATGAGATGAAGTCCGGGCTGGACCTTAAGACGCTGTTTTAACATGGCATTAACATTCAGAGCGTACAGTGAAGAAGCGTCTTTTAAAATCCGCCTGACGTGGCGCTTATTGCCGTTTTCGTGCATGTTTAAGGAGGAACCAACCATGGTGACCGGCATCATTCTCATTATACTAACTTTGCTTCGTGTCCCTTCGGCCATTGTCTCGGGGCGCAATGAAGCTCGCATCAAGACTCACGGAGGCCTCGAATTCGGCAAGACCAACAGTCGGGCGCTGATCGTCGTGCAGTTTCTGATCTACCTCAGCACGATCGGTTATGCTATCGTGGAGGATGTGCCCGTCGGCGTGCATACCTATATCGGTCTGGTCGTTTATGCGTTCGCGATGGCGGTGCTCATCTATGTCATCCGTACGCTGGGACGCTTCTGGACCTTCAAAATCTATATTGCCAAGAGCCATCAATTGATCGAAACTCCGCTATTCAAGCGCGTCAAGCATCCCAATTATTACTTGAACATGATCCCGGAGGTGCTCAGCTTCGCAATCATTTCGCAGGGCTGGGTCGTGTTTATCCCACTGTTCGTGCTCCATCTGATCACGTTGTTCAACCGGATTCGACTGGAGGAGAAGGTCATGAGGAAGAAGTTCCGGGGGTACAAGTAAGACTCTCGACATGAAAAAAGAGGCTTTTCCGAGGTATTAGCACTTCGGGAGAGCCTCATTCTTTTTAAGTCCACCATACTTCCTTAGGGTACGCCGGGTCTCCGAGATACACCGGCTCGCCGATTTTCGGAGTGGCGATAGGTACGCCTTGGCGTTCGGCTTCTGCTGTCGCACGGCGAATGGGATCGTTCCAATCATGCAGCGACAACGTGAACGCCGCCCAGTGAATCGGGAGAAGCAAGCCGCCCTGTACGTCCCGATGTGCCTGCACCGACTGTTCGGGAAGCATATGGATGTCGATCCACCGGGGATCGTATTGTCCGCATTCCATCAAAGCCAAATCAAACGGCCCATACTTCTCGCCGATCTGCCGAAAATGCGGACCATACCCGCTGTCCCCGCTGAAAAATACTTTACGTTCCGGCGACGCAATCACCCAGGAGCACCACAATGTGCCGTTCCGATTCGCAAGGCCCCGCCCCGAAAAATGACGAGCGGGCGCGCAAACGAGCTTCAAGCCGCTCCATTCCAGCTCCTCCCACCAGTCATGCTCGCTGATCCGCCCCGGCTCCACGCCCCAGCGTTCCAGGTGGCTGCCCACTCCTAGCGGGACAATAAAACGCCCCACCTTATCTTTCAACGCCTTGATGGTCCCATAATCTAAATGATCATAGTGATCATGGGACAAGATCACCGCATCGACGGCCGGCAAATCCTCCAAATCAAACGGCAGCTGCGGGTTAAACCGCTTGCCGCCAAACGGAGGGACCGGCGTGGGCGACAGACCCAGCATCGGATCAAGCAGCAGGCGCTTGCCTCCGAAATGCAGAAGCAGGGCCGAATGCCCCAGCCAAACCACCATGTCGCGGTCCAGGCGCCCTAGCGTCTCCGGCGTCAGCTGCACGACCGGAAGCGGCCGATCCGGCCTTACTCGCGGGTTGCCCCGCAGGTAATCCCGCAGCACCGAAATCATATTGCCCGAAGCAGGCTGGGGTGGAGAAGCAGGTTCCGTGTACACAAACTTCCTGCCCTGCCGGTTCGGGGATTGTGCGTAACGCGCCCGCATTGCAGGGGAAGCCTTCCCGCCAAAGGCCGGGTGCAGACGAAGAAAGAGCGTGACGCCGATGATGAAGACAAGTAAGATACCTAAAGCAATATACATGCAGAATACCGCCTTTTCCTATGTATAGAGTGGAGAAGTGAAGGATTCAAGCAGAGTATACTGCATTGGGGGGGGCGATGCCAAATGGGGGAAGTATTCACCTACTTAAAGAAGAAATAGACCGCCCACTCACCAAGGAAACGGTCTATTTCTGATCGTACAGCACCAAGAAGGAAGCCGAACGCCGATAGGCGCCATTCGTGTGCAGAGCCGAGGATGTTAGCCGCATCCTTGGCTTTCTGCTTCTATTCTTGGTTTTTCTCGGCCGTTACCGCACCCAGCTCACGATCTCATCCAGCGCCTGTCTCGATTTAGGACGCGGCTCCGTCACGCGATAGCCAAAAGCAGCGAAGCAAGCGATGCCAAACCGGTCGTCTTCCAGCAAACCTTCCTCCCGGAGAATCTGCTCTGCCTTGTCTCGGTCAAACCCTTCAATCGGACAGGAATCTACGCCGATGAGCGCTGCAGCCGTCAGCATGTTGCCGAGGGCGATATACGCCTGTTTACATGCCCAGTCGAACATCGCACGGTCGCTCTCCAGCAGCCGGAAGTCAGACTCTTGAAAAGTCTTGTAATTCCCCTTCAGCATCTGGTTCACGATCTCATCTGGGATGTGGTGCACCTCTTTCATCATATGGGTGACGTAAGGCGCGTCATATCTCAGATCCTTCATCGTCCGAGCCACAATCACAACAAAATGGCTGGCTGTTGGCAGTTGCCCTTGAGCTCCCCAGGAGACGGCGCGCAGCTTCTCGCGGAGCTCCGGCTTCTGCAGCACAACGAATTTCCACGGCTCCAAGCCTACCGAGCTGGGTGACAAGCGAGCCGTCTCCAGGATGAACTGAAAATCATCCTCCGGAATAGCCCGGTCTGGATCGAATTTTTTGCAAGCATGCCGGAATTGATAAACCTCGAGAATCGCTTGTTTGAGTTCGGATTTGTCCATTTTAGAAATCAGGCTCATAACCGAAAAAATCACTCCTTCACCTACATAAAGTTGCAAACCTGCCGAACCATTATGTCCCGCAAAACGTCCGGTACGGCCGGTCGCTGGACGGCGGCAGCTCAGCGTAGTCTGCCTGTTCCGGCGTATGGGCGAAAGGCTCGGCCAACACGCTCAGCAGGCGCTCTATCACGCTGTAATCATCCCGCTCCACAGCGGCTTCGAGCGCTTCCTCCACCCGATGGTTACGCGGGATGACCGCCGGGTTGCTGCGGCGCATCAGCTCCCGGGCCGCGTCTTCCGATTCCGGCTGCCCAGCGAGCCGCGCCTGCCAACGCTCCAGCCAGTCCGCCCATTCCGGCGTGCACGCCATCGGCAGCTCCTCCATCCGGCTGAAGGTCAATGCGAGGAACGTATTGGTGTAGTCGGCCTGGTGCTGGTGCATCAGGCTGAGCAGGTCATGGATCAGGTCGGCGTCTTCCGCCTGTTCGCCAAACATGCCGAGCTTCGACCGCATCCCCAACAGCCAAGCCGCTTCGAACTGCCCGGCGAAGCCTTTCAGCGCTTCTTCGGCAAGCCGAATGGCTTGCTCTTCTTCGACATGCAGCAGCGGCAACAGGCTTTCGGCGAACCGGGACAAGTTCCACACCGCGATGGACGGCTGGTTGCCGTAAGCATAGCGGCCATGACGGTCGATGGAACTGAAGACGGTCGCGGGGTCGTACGCGTCCATGAAGGCACATGGCCCATAGTCGATCGTCTCGCCGCTAAGGGCCATGTTGTCGGTGTTCATCACGCCGTGGATGAACCCGACGAGCTGCCATTGGGCGATCAGGGCGGCCTGGCGCCGGATCGCCTCCCGCAACAGCGCCAGGTAGCGGCCCGCCTCGCCGGTGTCGGCGAGCTCGGCCAGCTGCGGGTAATGGCGCTGGATCACGTAGTCGGCGAGCGTGCGGACGTCCGCCAGCTCGCCGAATTGCGCGGCGTACTGGAACGTACCGACGCGCACATGGCTGGACGCCACGCGGGTGAGAATCGCCCCGCGTAAGTCCTGTTCACGGACCACCATTTCCCCGGTGGTCACCACCGCCAAGCTGCGGGTCGTGGGTATGCCCAGCGCGTGCATCGCCTCGCTGATGATATACTCCCGCAGCATGGGACCCAGCGCGGCGCGTCCGTCCCCGCCGCGCGAATACGGCGTCCGGCCGGAGCCCTTGAGCTGGATGTCGAAGCGATCGCCGCTAGGCGTGATCTGCTCCCCGAGCAGCAGGGCCCGGCCGTCCCCCAGCATCGTGAAATACCCGAACTGATGGCCCGCATAGGCCTGAGCCAGCGGCTCCGCCCCCGGCGGCAACTGGTTGCCGGCGAACACAGCCACGTTCTCCTCGCTTTGCAGCGCCTCCGCATTCAGCCCGAGCTCGGCTGCCAGCTTGTTGTTAAGCACAATCAGCTGCGGCGCTCGAACCGGCTTGGCCTCCTGCTTCGTGTAGAAAAACTCCGGCAATCTAACATAACTATTATCAAAATTCCATCCGGCATCCGGATGTCCGCTTGGTTCGTTCATCGCGTTCTCCTTCGTAATCGTCCTTGCAAAATCTGCTCTGATTTGACGCCTTTCCCCGTTAGGGGTTCATCCTTCCTACTCCATTGTACCGGACGGACGGGCCCCGCGAAACTTGGGATCCTTTCGCGCTGCGCTGACGGCTGGCCACCACACCTCGGTCGGGTATTCCGAACCCCCGATCCGGACTGGCTCCCCGATTTTGGGCGTCGCTAGTGAAACCCCCCGCAATCTAGCTTCTAAGCTGAGCCGGCGAATCGGATCATACCAACTGTGCATCGCCAACGCGAAAGTTCCCCAATGAATAGGAAGCAACACATTCCCTTTCACGTCCAGATGAGCCCGCACCGTTTGCTCCGGCAGCATATGAATATCCCACCATCGGTCGTCATACTGGCCGCATTCCATCAAGGTGAGATCGAAGGGGCCGTATTTGTCGCCAATTTCCTTGAAATGCGGACCATACCCGCTATCCCCGCTAAAATAAACCCGCTTCTCCGGCGTGGTAATCACCCAGGAGCACCAGAGTCCGCCGTTCTGGCTAAAGAGCCCTCTCCCCGAATAGTGCCGGGCCGGCGTGCAAGCCAACTTCACGCCATGCAACTCCAGCTCCTCCCACCAATCGTATTCGCGGATTCGAGCAGGCTCGACGCCCCACCGCTCCAAGTGGCAACGGATGCCCAGCGGTCCGATAAATTGCCCAACCCGATCTTGGATTCGCCGGATCGTCCCGTAATCCAGATGGTCATAGTGATCGTGAGACAACACGACGGCATCCACCGGAGGAAGCTCGTCCAGATGGCCGAAGGGCAGCTCACGGTTGAATCTTCTGCCGCCGGCGATCGGCGACGAGGTCTGGCCAAACATCGGGTCTAACAGCAGCCGAGTTCCCCCGATCTGCAGCAGCAGTGCCGAATGGCCAAACCAAATCACCGTATCCTCCTCGATCTCTTCCATCGCCTCCCGATCGAGCTTGACTTGGGGCAATGGCCGCTTGGGCTTCAGCTCGGGTCTCCGCTGCACATATTCGCGCAGCATCGTAAAGAAACTGCCGAGAGACGGTTTATATACTTTCGTTACTAACGGGTACTCGAACTTCGTTCCTTTATAATTCGGAGATTGCCGGTAGCGCTGAAGGTCAGCGGGCGACGGCTTCCCGCCAAAGGGCGGGTACAGCCTCCGAAATAGATCCCATCCAACGGCCAGAAGCACCACAAGAGCAATCAAAACAAAGAGCCACATCATCAGCCCCATCCACCTTCCCTGAACAAATAACATCCATGCAGGAAGGTTGTGCCAAAGTCGGGGGATTTATGCGACCATGACCGCGCTGCGCCGGGGCTCCCCGGCAGGCAGAAGCGCGGGTTACTTGGTTGGTGGATCGCCGAGCCGAGGCTACACGCCGCGCTCTTGACGGTAGGCTTCGATCCGCTCCCGATTTTTCGCGTTGATTTGCAGGGAAATGCCGCGGCAGTTAATGACGACACCTTCTAAGTTTCCGGATACCGTCAACAGATCGTCATAGGAGGCGACGTTGCTGCTCCAAACCGTTTTATCGTAAACCTTCTCGAACTCCAACCAATCCGTAAACGCCGGCAGCCATGTCGAGCCACCCTTCGCGCTGAGCACGCCAAACTGCAGGATCGCCCCTTGCTTTAAGGTTCTCATGCCTTGCTCATCTGCAGGTGCTGGGTCAGACTCTTTCACTTGCATAGGTACCAGAAACCTCGCCCGCAGGATTTCATCCAGCATCTCGGCCTCCAGTGCGTTGAGCTGCTGGCCTCGGGCCTCTGAATCGCCTGTTGGTCCATGCAGCGTCTGGAAGAACCGAATCATTGACCGCTGCAAGCTGGGATTCGATACGGGAATGTGGATCTCCGGCGTCCCTGTCCAATCCGGCGGCGGCAAGATTTGGTCCCGCTCGATTTCAATATGATACTGTCCGTTGTCTACAAGGACCTTGGATAATCCTAAAATATGAAGCTGTGCGAATGTCTTGAGCACGTCTTCCCCGCCGATCGGCTGCATCTCCAACATCAGCAGCTGCTGTCGGAAATAATCCTCCGCATTCTCGGCAAATGCCTGCTGTGAGAACATCCAGACCCGGTCCTCCTCATCCACGTAAGGATATCCGGTTGTCCGGTCATACGCGACGTAAAGTGTTGGGGCGTTTTTTATTTTTTCATATAGCACGCCGAGGAAAGCCTTCATCCGCTCATCCAAATACACATCCGGGTAAGCCTCCTCCGCCTTAAACCGCTTCGCTGCATGCACCAAAAAAATCAGTTCCTGAATCTCCAGCCCATCCAGCTCTTCCTGCGAAACCTCCGGCGTCAACAGAAACCTCCGCCCGATCTCGTCTCTCCGTTCTTCGCTCATCTGGCACCCCATTTCCCCTATCGTTTGAATATAGTATAGCTTATATCGGTGTGGTGAAAGTAAAAAACTGGTACAATAATTTCAATGACGAAAGGAGGCAGGGTTCATGGATAATAACAACGATCATGGAAAACCCTTCTCTCATCCCGCCGATCCGCACGGCGCCAAGGCGCATTTCGATGCCAATGAACAAAAATTCCACTCCACAGGAGTACCCGGGTTGTGGCGACAAATCACCAATTTGTTGATTTTAGTTGGAATCATTGGTGTGATTCTTGTGATAAGCAGGTTTCTTTAAGAAGGAGCCGTGCTACCCGATTCCTTAGGGTGGAGAGGGTAGAAAAAGACTTTGAGGATTGTAGTCCCCAAAGTCTTAAATTATTTCTGTAGTTCCCTGCCTTTTCTTTATTCGCTCATGAACTTGGTCAATGCCAAGTATTATTTCCTCCAAGATCTTGAGGGTTAGCAATCTCAAGGGAATCTCACATTAGTCATTTCTCATATAGAGTAATTGAAAGACCTAGATCTCCCATAAGTCCTTCACCATATTCAACAATAATATTTCTGTCTGGAAACAATTCTTTTTTGCTCTTCTAGACCAATAAAATACCAAGATATCACCGAATTGTTTCAAAACTTTTTCATTATCCATAGACTCACAGTCTTTTCCCATAAAAAAATCCCCAAAACTCCAGCTATTAACCCATTGTTCTATTTGCCTTTTATTAGAATTGAATTGTGCCTCTAACTTCAATAACTTATCAAGTGCTTTATCCTCTTGAGTCTCGAAGAAATCAGCCAATAAATATATAACCATTGATCTCAATAATATTGGGACAGAGAACATAGGCCGTTGAAATAAAATCCTCAATATTATTACTGTTTGATGAATGATTAAATAGAGAAATTCCTCGTTGTTCTTTAAACTCATGAAATATCTGTTCAATTACGATGCTTCGGTATAATTTAATACCACTCATCTTATCACCTTCCAAATAAATCCTTAATAAATTGCGGAACAGCCCCGTCCAACTTATATGGCTGGTAGAACTCTTTACCCTCAGGATTGACATTAATATGAAATGCCTTAACTCTATCGCTACTCAAATCATTACTCCATTATTTGTTAACCCATTAAATTGTTTTACGTTTAGTTCAGATGTATTGGTAGCTCACCGAATTAACGCATTCCCCGTCCCCTTAGTACCACTTTTAGCCCCCGTATATCTACCACCTATGCCGCCAGCCATTCCAAGAGCGAGTAATGCGACATATTCTGCTTCTTTCTGTTCGAAATACGCATCGACTAGTTGTTCTCTCGCCCAACTTGCTGTTCCAGCATTATTGGTATAGGCACTCGTTCCTGTTACTAAACCGTATAAGTAATTATATTGGTTTTCATCCATGAAGGATCCAAAATCGTACCGTTCCCAGATGAAATCTTTATATACCTGATAGTATTTATTCTTCTTACTGAACTCTGATTTCTCCCGCGCTTCATTCAGTAAGTTTGTAAGTTCCTGGACATCTTTGGGTTTATTTTAAGTCAACAAAAGGTCATGCATGGTGTCATCTGGCCATAATCGACCTGTTCAACTTTACCTTTTCATTAAATCTCACGTACAAACATATTAGAGGAATATCATACGGAGGAGATGAAGGTTAGGTTCCTTCAAAGTGTACCACTCGATTCATTCTGCACTGGGTGGGGGTAAAAGAAAGACCTTGAGGATCGCCACCCTCAAGGTCAAAGTAAATTTTATTTCTTATTTTACTCAACTTTCGCACCTTGAAAATTAGTGTTAAGCCTTGATATGACTAGGATTTCTTATTGAAAAATCTCGTTCTTGACAGAAAAACACCTTTCCGTTTGGTAAAATGGAAGTGGATAGTATTCCCA
>Ga0310828_1000880_pt1 | contig 22932 bp, 17 predicted proteins | sample WT_ome_3_FD_202242 | JGI IMG/M metagenome (GOLD analysis project Ga0310828, IMG submission 202242) | Sorghum-adapted microbial communities enriched on wild type (WT) sorghum from Joint BioEnergy Institute, Emeryville, California, United... ... | reverse complement strand
ACCTTCAGGTAGATCAGGCCGAACGGCGTACCAGGGACGGGATCGATCCGCTCCGGCATCTGGTACGCGTCCCGCGGCGGACGGGGCTGAGGCGGGTACTGGCCTGGGGGTTGGTACTGCCCTGGCGGCTGGGGCGGCGCCGGGTAGCCCGGTGGCGGCCCTCCGTACGGCGGCGCTCCGTACGGCGGTGGGGCCGGCAGATGCGGCGGCGGCTGTCGGTGCGCCCACGGCGGTGGGGCCGGATACGGCGGCGCGGGCGCCCACGGCGGCGGCGCCGGCGGATATGGCGGCTGTGGCATCCCAGCCCCGGGCGGTGAGGGCGCGTACGGCTGCGGCGCCGGCGACCGGACGAACACACCTTCCGGTGCGCCCCCGGCCGGCCCGGTTGCCGGTGTTCCTGCCGGCCCGGTCACCGGTGTTGCCGCCGGCCCGGTCGCTGGCGTCCCTGCCGGGTCGGCGACTGGCATCGCCGCGGCGGGAGAGCCCGGACGCGCCCAGGGGTTCACCGCCTGCTCCTCCTGCGACGGCTGATCCTGCGGCAGCTGAACCTGTGGCAGCGGAGGCTGCGGCGACTGATCCTGCGACGGCTGATCTTGCGACGGCGGCTGCTGAGCCTGCGGCAGCGGAGGCTGCGGCGACTGATCCTGCGACGGCTGATCCTGCGGCTGCCGAGCCTGGACCGGCGGCTCCTCGTGGCTCGCGTTCCCGTCCTCGCCGCCCACCTGGCGCTCCTCGGCCATGCCTCCGCCTCTCCGATCACCGGACCCGTCACGCAGGTGACATCGACGCTATCCCCTCGCCACCATCTCGCGGTCTCCGGCTTGCCGGTCCCCCGCGCCCGCCGCCCCCTTACCCGCGTTGATCATGGGATAAGTAGCGGCAAATGCGAGACTTCGCGCCGCTAACCTCATGATCAAGCGGGAACGTGGGGGCTAGTTGACGCCGGAGTCGAAGTCCTGACCGGCCGGGGAATTCGCGAACCGGTACAGGGCGATCACCGCGGCGGCCACGATCGCGGTCGCGGCGAGCGAAATACCGATCCACGCAAGCCGCTCACCGTGCCTGATCAACGGGTGGCCGGTGAGGAAGCCACGGGCGGCGTACGCCTCGCGCCGGGCCTGCCGGGCCAACATGAGGGCGAGCGTGGCGGGCACCAGGCCGCCGACGAAGATGCCGGTCAGCGCGGCGATGAGGCCCAGCGCGAACACCGCGGGAGCCTTCGATGCGCGGACCGGCTCCGGATCCAGCGGGTGCCGGATCTGGGCGGGCTGCGGCGCGAGCATGCCCCAAGCATAGGAGCCGGCGTCCGCGGCGGTGGGCGGTAGCGAAGCGGCGGCGGGCAGTCGCAAGGCGGTGACGGGCAGCCGCGAAGCGGTGGCACCTGGCGCACCGTGCGGGCGGGCGGGCAGCCGCGAAGCGGCGGTAAGCGGTAGCACGGCGACGGGGCGCCCCCAGCCGGAGGCGCCCCGTCCCCGATCGATCAGCGGTACGACCCGAAGTCGAAGTCGTCCAGCGGAACCGCCTGGCCGCCGGCCGGCCCGAACCCGTAGTCGGTCTCCGGGTACCCGGTCATCGAGTACACCTTGGCCTTCGCCTCCTCGGTCGGCTCGACCCGGATGTTGCGGTACTTGGCGATGCCGGTACCGGCCGGGATGAGCTTGCCGATGATGACGTTCTCCTTCAGACCGATCAGCGAGTCGCTGCGGGCGTGGATGGCCGCGTCGGTGAGCACCCGGGTGGTCTCCTGGAAGGAGGCCGCGGACAGCCACGACTCGGTCGCCAGCGAGGCCTTGGTGATGCCCATCAGCACCGGCCGCCCGGCCGCGGGCTCGCCGCCCTCGGCCACGATCCGCCGGTTCTCCGCCTCGAACTGAGCGCGGTCGACCAGCAGGCCGGGCAGGAACTCCGACGAGCCGGAGTCGATGATCGTCACCCGCTTCAGCATCTGCCGGATGATGATCTCGATGTGCTTGTCGTGGATGAGCACACCCTGCGAGCGGTAGACCTCCTGGACCTCCTGGGTCAGGTGGACCTGGACCGCCCGTGGGCCGAGCACCCGCAGCAGCTCGTGCGGGTCGATGGTGCCCTCGGCGAGCTTCTCGCCCACCTCGACGTGGTCACCGTCGTGCACCCGCAGCCGGATCCGCTTGGAGATCTTGTCGTGCACGATCTCCTCGCTGCCGTCGTCCGGCACAATGATGATCTTCCGCGACCGCTCGCCATCCTCGATCCGGATCCGGCCCGGGGTGTCCGCGATCGGCGCCTTGCCCTTCGGCACCCGCGCCTCGAAGATCTCCTGGACCCGGGGCAGACCCTGCGTGATGTCCTCACCGGCGACACCACCGGTGTGGAACGTCCGCATGGTCAGCTGGGTACCCGGCTCACCGATGGACTGGGCCGCGATGATGCCCACCGCCTCGCCGACGTCCACTGTCTTGCCGGTCGGCAGCGAGCGGCCGTAGCAGGCCGCGCAGACGCCCAGCTTCGACTCGCAGGTGAGCACGCTGCGCACCCGGACGGTCTCCACGCCCGCGGCGACCAGCTTGTCCACCAGGATCGAGTTGAGGTCGGCGCCCCGCTCGACCACCAGGTTGCCCTGCGGGTCCTTGACATCCTCGGCGAGGGTACGGGCGTGCACGCCGGTCTCCGCGTGCTCGTGCACCACCAGCTGCCCGTCCAGCCGCTGCGCCACCGGCATAGTGATCGCCCGGTCGGTGCCGCAGTCCTCCTCGCGGATGATCACGTCCTGCGACACGTCCACCAGCCGGCGGGTCAGGTAGCCCGAGTCGGCGGTCCGCAGCGCGGTGTCCGCCAGACCCTTCCGGGCGCCGTGGGTGGAGATGAAGTACTCCAGGACGGACAGCCCTTCCCGGTAGCTGGACTTGATCGGGCGCGGGATGATCTCACCCTTCGGGTTGGCCACCAGGCCCCGGATCGCCGCGATCTGGCGCAGCTGGAGCAGGTTACCGCGAGCCCCCGAGTTGATCATCTTCCACAGCGGGTTCTCCTGCGGCAGCGCCGTCTCCATCTCCCTGGCGACCTCGTTGGTCGCCTTGGTCCAGATCTCGATCAGCTCGCCGCGGCGCTCCTCCGAGGTCATCAGGCCGCGCTGGTACTGCTTCTCGATCCGGTCGGCATCCTTCTCGTACCGCTCCAGGATCTCCGGCTTGCGCGGCGGGACGACCACGTCCTCCATGCCGATGGTCACGCCCGACCAGGTGGCCCAGTGGAAACCGGCCTCCTTGAGCGCGTCCAGGGTGGCGGCGAGCGCCACCTTCGGGAAGCGCTCGGCCAGGTCGTTGACGATCGCGGAGAGCTGGCTCTTGCGGATCTCGTAGTTGAGGAACCGGTACCCGCGAGGCAGCGTCTCGTTGAACAGCACCCGGCCGAGCGTGGTCTGCACGACCAGCGGCTGGCCAGGCTCCCAGCCCTCCGGCGGCTGCCAGCGCTCCCGGCCGGCACCGTTATCCACCGCGACCACATCGGTCAGCCGGATCTTCACCGGTGCCTGCAGGTGCAGCTCGCCGTTGTCGTACGCCATCCGCGCCTCGGCGTCCGAGCTGAACGCCCGACCCTCGCCCTTGGTGCCCGGGCGCTCGTGGGTCAGGTGGTACAGGCCGATGACCATGTCCTGGGTGGGCATGGTGACCGGCTTGCCGTCGGCCGGCTTGAGGATGTTGTTCGACGACAGCATCAGGATCCGCGCCTCGGCCTGCGCCTCGGCGGACAGCGGCACGTGCACCGCCATCTGGTCACCGTCGAAGTCGGCGTTGAACGCGGTGCAGACCAGCGGGTGGATCTGGATCGCCTTGCCCTCGACCAACTGCGGCTCGAAGGCCTGGATGCCCAGCCGGTGCAGGGTCGGCGCCCGGTTGAGCAGCACCGGGTGCTCGCCGATGACCTCCTCCAGCACGTCCCACACCACCGGCCGCTGCCGCTCCACCATCCGCTTGGCGGACTTGATGTTCTGCGCGTGGTTGAGGTCCACCAGCCGCTTCATCACGAACGGCTTGAACAGCTCCAGCGCCATCTGCTTGGGCAGGCCGCACTGGTGCAGCTTGAGCTGCGGGCCGACCACGATGACCGAACGGCCGGAGTAGTCCACGCGCTTGCCCAGCAGGTTCTGCCGGAACCGGCCCTGCTTGCCCTTGAGCATGTCGGAGAGCGACTTGAGCGGGCGGTTGCCCGGACCGGTCACGGGCCGACCCCGGCGGCCGTTGTCGAACAGCGCGTCGACCGCCTCCTGGAGCATCCGCTTCTCGTTGTTCACGATGATCTCGGGTGCGCCCAGGTCGATCAGCCGCTTGAGCCGGTTGTTCCGGTTGATCACCCGGCGGTACAGGTCGTTCAGGTCGCTGGTGGCGAACCGGCCACCGTCCAGCTGCACCATCGGGCGCAGGTCCGGCGGGATCACCGGTACGCAGTCCAGCACCATGCCCAGCGGCGAGTTGCGGGTGTTGAGGAACGCCGCGACCACCTTGAGCCGCTTGAGCGCCCGGATCTTCCGCTGGCCCTTGCCGGTGCGGATGATCTCGCGCAGGCCCTCCGCCTCGGCGTCCAGGTCCATGTTCTGCACCAGCGCCTTGATCGCCTCGGCGCCCATGCCCCCGGTGAAGTACTCGCCGAACCGGTCGCGCAGCTCCCGGTAGAGCAGCTCGTCGGTGATCAGCTGCTTGGGCTCGAGCTTGCGGAAGGTCTCCAGCATCTCGTCCAGCCGGTCGATCTCGCGCTGCGCGCGGTCGCGGATCTGGCGCATCTCCCGCTCGCCGGACTCCTTGACCTTGCGCCGGACGTCCGCCTTGGCGCCCTCCGCCTCCAGCTCGGCCAGGTCGGCCTCGAGCTTGGCGGCCCGCTTCTCGATCTCGGCGTCCCGGCTGTTCTCGGCCTGGCGCTTCTCCGCGGCGATCTCGTTCTCGATGGTCGACATGTCGCGGTGACGCGCCTCGGTGTCCACCGAGGTGATCACGTACGAGGCGAAGTAAATGATCTTTTCCAGGTCCTTCGGGGCGAGGTCGAGCAGGTACCCCAGCCGGCTCGGGACGCCCTTGAAGTACCAGATGTGGGTGACCGGCGCGGCCAGCTCGATGTGGCCCATCCGCTCCCGGCGCACCTTGGCCCGGGTCACCTCGACGCCGCAGCGCTCACAGATGATGCCCTTGAACCGGACCCGCTTGTACTTGCCGCAGTAGCACTCCCAGTCCCGGGTCGGACCGAAGATCTTCTCGCAGAAGAGCCCGTCCTTCTCTGGCTTGAGCGTGCGGTAGTTGATCGTCTCGGGCTTCTTGACCTCACCGTGCGACCACTGCCGGATGTCGTCCGCCGTGGCCAGCCCGATGCGCAGTTCGTCGAAGAAGTTGACGTCGAGCACGTCGGCTATCCCTCTATCTCTGTTGCTCTGTTGGATATTGGCCTCGGACCGGCCCGGGCCAGGTCGGCCCGGACCGGTCACCTACTCAGACTTCCTCGACACTGCTCGGCTCGCGCCGGGACAGGTCGATACCCAGCTCCTCGGCAGCCCGGAACACCTCGTCGTCGGTCTCCCGCATCTCCAGGGCCACCCCGTCGCTGGAGAGCACCTCGACGTTGAGGCACAGCGACTGCAGCTCCTTGAGCAGGACCTTGAACGACTCCGGGATGCCCGGCTCCGGGATGTTCTCGCCCTTGACGATCGCCTCGTACACCTTGACCCGGCCGAGCACGTCGTCGGACTTGATGGTGAGCAGCTCCTGCAGGGCGTAGGCGGCGCCGTACGCCTGCATGGCCCAGCACTCCATCTCGCCGAACCGCTGGCCGCCGAACTGCGCCTTACCACCCAGCGGCTGCTGCGTGATCATCGAGTACGGCCCGGTCGACCGCGCGTGGATCTTGTCGTCGACCAGGTGGTTCAGCTTGAGGATGTAGATGTAGCCGACCGCGATCGGGTCCGGCAGCGGCTCGCCGGTCCGGCCGTCGTACAGCCGGGCCTTCCCGCTGCCGTTGACCATCTGCACCCCGTCCCGGTTGGGCAGGGTGGACGCGAGCAGGCCGGCGATCTCCGCCTCCTTGGCGCCGTCGAACACCGGTGTCGCCACGTTGGTGTCCGGTGGTGCCTCGTCCGCGCCGATCGCCTTCAGCGCCTTCTTCCAGTCCGCGTCCTCGCCGACCACCTTCCAGCCGGTCTTCGCCACCCACCCGAGGTGGGCCTCGAGAACCTGGCCGATGTTCATCCGGCTCGGCACGCCGAGCGGGTTGAGCACGATGTCGATCGGCGTGCCGTCCTCCAGGAACGGCATGTCCTCGACCGGCAGGATCTTGGAGATGACGCCCTTGTTGCCGTGCCGGCCGGCGAGCTTGTCCCCGTCCTGGATCTTGCGCTTCTGGGCCACGTACACCCGGACCAGCTCGTTGACGCCGGGCGACAGCTCGTCGCCGTCCTCCCGGGAGAAGGTCCGGACCCCGATGACCGTCCCGTTCTCGCCGTGCGGCACCTTGAGGCTGGTGTCCCGTACCTCGCGCGCCTTCTCACCGAAGATCGCGCGGAGCAGCCGCTCCTCCGGGGTCAGCTCGGTCTCGCCCTTCGGCGTGACCTTGCCGACCAGGATGTCCCCGGCACCCACCTCGGCGCCGATCCGGATGATCCCCCGCTCGTCCAGGTCGGCCAGCATCTCCTCACTGACGTTGGGGATGTCGCGGGTGATCTCCTCCGGGCCGAGCTTGGTGTCCCGGGCGTCCACCTCGTGCTCCTCGATGTGGATCGAGGTGAGCACGTCCTCCTGCACCAGGCGCTGGGACAGGATGATGGCGTCCTCGTAGTTGTGACCCTCCCACGGCATGAACGCGACCAGCAGGTTGCGCCCGAGGGCCATCTCGCCCTGCTCCGTGCACGGGCCGTCGGCGATCACCTGGCCGGCCTCGATCCGCTGGCCCTCGGTGACCACCGGCTTCTGGTTGACACAGGAGCCGGCGTTGGAGCGGCGGAACTTGTGCAGCAGGTAGGTGCGGCGGTGGCCGTCGTCCTGATGCACCGTCACGTAGTCCGCGCACACGTCCTCGACCACGCCGGCCACCTCGGCGACCACCACGTCGCCGGCGTCCACCGCGGCCCGGTACTCCATGCCGGTGCCGACCAGCGGCGCCTCGCTCCTGATCAGCGGCACCGCCTGGCGCTGCATGTTCGCGCCCATGAGCGCCCGGTTGGCGTCGTCGTGCTCGAGGAACGGGATCATGGCGGTCGCCACCGACACCATCTGGCGCGGGGAGACGTCCATGTAGTCCACCTCGGCCGGCGGGACGAGATCCATCTCGCCGCCCTTGCGGCGGACCAGCACCCGGTCCTCGGCGAACCGGCCGTCCGACATCAGCGGCGAGTTGGCCTGGGCCTTGACGTACCGGTCCTCCTCGTCCGCGGTCAGGTACTCGATCTGGTCGATGACCCGGCCGTCGACCACCTTCCGGTACGGCGTCTCCACGAAGCCGAACGGGTTGACCCGGCCGAACGTGGCCAGCGCGCCGATCAGACCGATGTTCGGGCCCTCCGGGGTCTCGATCGGGCACATCCGGCCGTAGTGGGACGGGTGCACGTCGCGGACCTCCATGCCGGCCCGCTCCCGGGACAGACCACCCGGGCCGAGCGCGCTCAGCCGGCGCCGGTGGGTCAGGCCCGCCAGCGGGTTGGTCTGGTCCATGAACTGGGACAGCTGCGAGGTGCCGAAGAACTCCTTGATCGCGGCGACCACCGGGCGGATGTTGATCAGGGTCTGCGGCGTGATCGCCTCGACGTCCTGAGTGGTCATCCGCTCGCGGACCACCCGCTCCATCCGGGACAGACCGACCCGGACCTGGTTCTGGATCAGCTCGCCGACCGTACGCAGGCGGCGGTTGCCGAAGTGGTCGATGTCGTCCGGCTCGTAGCCCTCCTCGCCGGTGTGCAGCCGGCAGAGGTACTCGACGGTGGCGACGATGTCCTCTTCGGTGAGCGTGCCGGTGGTGATCGGCACGTTGATCCCGAGCTTCTTGTTGAACTTGTACCGGCCGACCTTGGCCAGGTCGTACCGCTTCGGGTTGAAGAACAGGTTCTCCAGCAGGGTCTGGGCGTTCTCCCGCGTGGGCGGCTCACCCGGCCGCAGCTTGCGGTAGATGTCCAGCAGCGCCTCGTCCTGGCCGGCGATGTGGTCCTTCTCCAGGGTGGTCATCATCAGCTCGGACCAACCGAACCGCTCGCGGATCTGCTCGTTGGTCCATCCGATCGCCTTGAGCAGGACGGTGACCGCCTGGCGGCGCTTGCGGTCGATGCGCACGCCGACGGTGTCGCGCTTGTCGATGTCGAACTCCAGCCAGGCACCCCGGCTCGGGATGACCTTCACGCTGGACAGATCGCGGTCGGAGGTCTTGTCCGGCTGCTTGTCGAAGTACACGCCCGGGGACCGGACGAGCTGGCTCACCACGACCCGCTCGGTGCCGTTGATGATGAACGTGCCCTTGGGCGTCATCATCGGGAAGTCCCCCATGAACACCGTCTGGCTCTTGATCTCGCCGGTGGTGTTGTTGGTGAACTCCGCGGTCACGAAGAGCGGAGCGCAGTAGGTCAGGTCCTTCTCCTTGCACTCCTCGATCGAGGCCTTGACCTCGTCGAAGCGGGGCGAGGAGAAGGAAAGTGACATTGTGCCGGAAAAGTCCTCAATGGGACTGATTTCATCGAGGATCTCCGCGAGACCGGATCGAGCGTGCGGGTCATCCGCCGACCTGGCCTGCCAAGCCTCGTTGCCCACCAGCCAGTCGAACGACTCGGTCTGGATGGCGAGGAGATTGGGGACCTCGAGGTGTTCGGTGATCCTGCCGAAGGAGATCCGGCGGGGAGCGAATGCGCTCGATGTACGACTGGTCTTCGCAGGGCGGGAAGCTGCCAAGATGCGTCCTTCCGAGGACCGGTGCTGCAAAACGGCCGTTACGCGTGCATCCCAATTGACCCCCATCCCGAACGGCCAGCATTGGACAATCCGGGCAGGGGTGTGGTCGGAAGGCAGCGCAAACTAGCAGTGTAGCCGAGCGGCTAACCGCTGTCCAGTCGGCACCGCGGGCTGCGGCAACGGCCTTCGCCGCAGCACCTCGCTCGGTGCACCTGGGCCGCGACCCTCGCCGCGCCGCATCTGCTCTGTGTGCCATCCGCGCACGCCAGCCAGGCCCCGCCTCACAACAATCCCCGCTTGGGCGACGGGCCGCGGCAACGCGCGGAACAAGCTGTGCTGTTGTCAGCGTGCCTGCCGGTAGAGGCCGCGTCAAGAGTTGGCGCGCCCGACCGGCCGTCGTGATCCAACTCTCTCCCGCCGGTAAGCCAGAAATCGGGAGGAACCGTTCAACACGGCCGTCTCTGTGGCGGCTATCTGACTCATCGCAACGGCACACCCACCCAGCGCAGACGCGGAGGGCGGCCGACGGGGATTCCCCGGCCGGCCGCCCTCCGCGTCGGGCAGATCAGCTCACTTGAGGGTGACCTTGGCGCCCTCGGCCTCCAGCTTGGCCTTGGCCTTCTCCGCGTTCTCCTTGTTGGCCTTCTCCAGGACCGGCTTCGGCACGGACTCCACCAGGTCCTTCGCCTCCTTCAGACCCAGGCCGGTCAGCTCACGCACGACCTTGATGACCTGGATCTTCTTGCCGCCGTCGGCCTCCAGGATGACGTCGAACTCGTCCTTCTCCTCCGCGGCCTCGGCCGGGGCGGCACCGGCGGCCGGCGCCGCGGCGGCCACCGCGACCGGGGCGGCGGCGGTGACGTCGAAGGTCTCCTCGAACTGCTTCAGGAACTCGGACAGCTCGATCAGCGTCATCTCCTTGAACGCTTCGAGCAGCTCGGCGTTGCTCAGCTTCGCCATGACGTGGATCTCCTAACTAGCTCTCGCTCTCAGCGCCGGCCCCGCCGGCTGCTTCCTTCTCACGCTTCTCCTGCAGCGCCGCCACGACCCGCGCGGTCTTGGACAGCGGCGCCTGGAACAGCCCGGCGGCCTTGCTCAGGTTCGCCTTCATCGCACCGGCCAGCTTGGCCAGCAGTACCTCGCGGGACTCCAGGTCGGCGAGCCTGTTGACCTCGTCGGCACTGATCGTCCGGCCTTCGAACACGCCGCCCTTGATCACCAGCAGCGGGTGGGCCTTGGTGAACTCGCGCAGCCCCTTGGCTGCCTCGACCGGGTCGCCGGAGACGAAGGTGAGTGCGGTAGGACCGGTGAACAGCTCATCGATGCCGGTGAGCCCCGCGTCCGCCGCGGCCCGCTTGGCCAGGGTGTTCTTCGCGACCGTGTACGTCGCCTGCTGGCCCAGCGAGCGACGGAGCTGGGTCAGCTCGGCAACGGTCAGCCCGCGGTACTCGGTCAGCACGGTGGCCTGCGAGGTCCGGAAGCGTTCAGCGAGCTCGGCGACCGCGGTCGCCTTGTCGGCCCGAACTGGCTTGTCCGCCATGTCCCTCCTTTCTCATCCATAGGGGTGCTGGCCGGCCCGGCACAGATGAGAAACGCCCCGGCGCAGGGCGCACGGGGCGGAAGGGGTCACGTCCTGGCGGACCCGTTCGCGTTCCGTCCTCCCTGCGCGGGCCGCCCACGCGTGTGGGACCTTCGACCGCCCATGAAGGACGGTGACCAGCGGTCTTCGGGTGGTACTTCGGACAGCAAGAGTACCCCACCTGGGCGGACCGCCCAGGTGGGGGTACCACGACCTAGGCCGTCGCCTCCTGCAGGTTGCGCACGACGTTCGGGTCCACCGGGATGCCCGGGCCCATCGTCGTGGTGACGAAGACCTTCTTCAGGTACTTGCCCTTTGCCGCGGACGGCTTGGCCCGCAGCACCTCGTCCAGCACCGCGGCGTAGTTGTCGATCAGCTTCTCGGCCGGGAACGACGCCTTGCCGATGATCAGGTGCAGGTTGGAGTGCTTGTCCACCCGGAAGGTGATCTTGCCGCCCTTGATGTCGCTGACCGCCTTCGCCACGTCCATGGTGACCGTGCCGGTCTTCGGGTTCGGCATCAGGCCGCGCGGGCCCAGGATCCGCGCGATCCGGCCGATCTTCGCCATCTGGTCCGGCGTGGCGATCGCCGCGTCAAAGTCGAGCCAGCCCTCCTGGATGCGGGCGACCAGGTCGTCGGTACCGACCGCGTCCGCGCCGGCGGACTCCGCCTCGGCCGCCTTCGCGCCGGCGGCGAAGACGATCACCCGTACCGTCTTGCCGGTGCCGTGCGGCAGGTTGACCGTGCCCCGCACCATCTGGTCGGCCTTGCGGGGGTCGACGCCGAGGCGCATGGCGACCTCGACCGTGGCGTCGAACTTCACCGGGCTGGTCTCCTTCGCCAGCCGGATCGCCTCGGCCGGCGGGTACAGCCGGGACCGGTCGATCCGCTCGGCCACCTGGCGGTATTTCTTGCTGCGCTGCATGGCTTCAGTACTCCTGTGGTCTCCTGTCGGGCCGCGGGCTGGCGGCCCTCCCACGGTTGGAATGGATGGTGGAAGAACAGTCAGTCGCGGATGGTCAGGCCCATCGACCGGGCGGTCCCGGCGATGATCTTCTCGGCCTGCTCGATGCTGTTGGCGTTGAGGTCAGGCATCTTCCGCTCGGCGATCTCGCGCAGCTGGGCGCGGGTCACCGAGCCGACCTTCTCGCTGAGCGGGGAGCCGGAGCCCTTCGCGACCCCAGCGGCCTTGATCAGCAGGCGGGCGGCCGGCGGGGTCTTCAGCACGAAGGTGAAGGACCGGTCCTCGTACACGCTGATCTCGGCGGGGACGATGTCACCGCGCTGCGACTCGGTCTCGGCGTTGTACCTCTTGCAGAACTCCATGATGTTCACGCCGTGCTGGCCGAGCGCCGGGCCGACCGGCGGCGCCGGTGTGGCCTGGCCCGCGGGCAGTTGCAGGGTGAACGTCTTGACGAGCTTCCTCTTCGGGGGCATGGCTCATTCCTGGACTGGTGTGGCCGCGGCCGCAGCTGCGCTGGGCCGCTGGATCGACTAACTCCCGGTGGATCAACTAATTTCCGGCCGCGGGCGCGCACGGTCGACGCGCCCGAGAGCCGGCGTTCAAATGTACCGCAAGCCGCAATCTCAGATCTTGGCGACCTGGTTGAAGTTGAGCTCGACCGGGGTCTCCCGGCCGAAGATGGAGACGAGCACCTTCAGCTTCTGCTGGTCGGCGTTGATCTCGCTGATGGTGGCCGGCAGCGAGGCGAACGCGCCGTCGGTGACGGTGACCGAGTCGCCCACCTCGAAGTCCAGCACCTTGACCTCGGGCTTGGCCTTCTTCTGCTCGGTCTCCACCGCGGGGGCCAGCCACTTGAGCACCTCGTCCAGGGAGAGCGGCGCCGGGCGGTCAGCCCGGTCGGTCGCCCCGACGAAGCCGGTCACCCCGGGGGTGTTGCGCACGCAGGAGTACGACTCGGGCGTCAGCTCCATCCGGACCAGGATGTACCCGGGGAAGACCTTGTTCTGCACCTGCAGCCGCTTGCCGTTCTTGACCTCGACCTCTTCCCGGGTCGGCACCTCGACCTGGTAGATGTAGTCCTCCATGTCGAGGCTGGAGATCCGGGTCTCCAGGTTCGCCTTGACCTTGTTCTCGTACCCCGCGTAGGAGTGCACCACGAACCAGTCCCCGGGCGCGTAACGCAGCTTCTGCCGCAGCTCGGCGACCGGGTCGAACTCGTCCTCTTCGTCGGAATCCGCGGCCGGGACCTCCGCAGGAGCGGCGGCACGGCCCGCGTCGCCGAGCTCCTCCGCGGCGTCGCCGCCGGCCGGCTGCACCGGCTGGCCGCCCAGCGCCGCGGCGGCAGCCGCCTGCCGCGCCGCCGAGGTCTGCTCGTCGACGTCAGCGGCGGTCTCGTCGTCGTACTCAGGCACGGTCGCTCACTTCTTCCTCGATGTGCGGTAGTTCAAGGTGGCGGGGGCCCACAGCCGGGCGCTCGTCCCGGGTGGCCGGCTAGTCGCCGTTGCCGAAGACGAACAGCACGGCCTTGGCGAGGCCCAGGTCCAGGAGGCCGATGATGGTCAGCATGACCGCGATGAACGCGACCACCACGACCGTGTAGTTGCGTAGCTCCCTGCGGTTCGGCCAGATGACCTTACGGAGTTCGGCCACCACCTCGCGGAAGAACCGGCCGATCCGGCCGAAAATTCCCACCCGCTCGGGCCGCTCCTTGGTCTTGGTCGACTTGCCACCACCAGAACCGGTCCGGGGCCGGGCCTTGGTCGCCGTTCCGCCGCCACGCGACACCGGCGCGTCGTCGGCCGCGTCGTCGTCGACCGCGTCGTCAAACCCCTCGCTGAGGTCCTCGAGGTGCTCATCCGCGGCGTCGTCACCGCGTCGGTTTCGCTTGGCCACTTGTGTCTCCCGTCCTGTCGCGCCGACGGGTCCGCCGCACGCGCCGGTCTGCCGGCTGGTCAGGCCACTGTGCTGGCTGGCGGCGCCGCCCGGTGCCGCAGCGCAGGGGCGACAGGACTCGAACCTGCAACCTGCGGTTTTGGAGACCGCTGCGCTACCAATTGCGCCACACCCCTGTGCGGGCGAGGAACCCATCCAGGCAGGCCTGAATAGGGGTCACTCGTCCCCACGGGCGACCAGTGTACGGGTTGCGGTCACACTTTCCCAACCGGCCGTGGCCGGACCATGGCCCGCGCCTGGGCGAGCACCTTCTCGCCCTGGCAGGTGGCGGTGATCTCCAGCCGGGCCAGGCCGTCCTCGGTCACGTCCTTCACCACGGCGGACACCTCGATCTCGGTGCCCTGGTCGTCGTCCGGCACCACCACCGGCTTGGTGAAGCGCACGCCGTACTCCACCACCGCCGCTGGATCGCCGGCCCAGCCGGTGACCGCCCGGCCGACCAGCGCCATGGTGAGCATGCCGTGCGCGATGACGCCGGGCAGCCCGACCTTCGCCGCGATCCGGTCGCTCCAATGGATCGGGTTGAAATCGCCCGACGCGCCCGCGTACCGGATCAGGTCCGCGCGAGTCACCCGGAACGTCCGTACCGGCAGCGTGGCGCCTGCTTCGAGCGGCATCAGGCCTCCCCACGGACGACCAGCCGGCACCAGGCGGTGACCACGGGCTCGCCCGCCGTCGTGGTCACCTCCGCCCGGTGGGTCAGGAAGTCGTGCCCACCCCGGGAGGTGATCTCCTCGATGACGTTGACGAAGACCAGCTCATCCCCGGCCACCACCGGCCGGGCGTAGCTGAACCGCTGATCGGCGTGCACCACCCGGCTGAAGTCCAGGCTCAGCTCAGGGTCGTCGACGAGCTGGCGGATGGCGGCCGCCGTCACCACCGCCGGAAAGGTGGGCGGCGCGACCACGTCCGGGTAGCCCAGCTCGCGGGCGGCGTCCGGGTCGTGGTACGCGGCGTCGTCCGCCCCGATGGCGTGGGCGAACTCGCGTACCTTCTCGCGCCCCACCTGGTACACAGTCGGCGGGTAGGTCCGCCCGGCGTGGGACGGGTCCAACGGCACGAGCCGAACCTCCGGACCGGTCAGCGGGTCTCGCGGTGCGTGGTGTGCCGGCGGCAGTGCGGGCAGAACTTCTTCAGCTCGATGCGGTCCGGGTCGTTGCGCCGGTTCTTCTTGGTGATGTAGTTACGGTTCTTGCAGTCCACGCACGCCATGGTGATCTTCGGACGTACGTCGGTCGCCTTGGCCACGGGGGCTGCCTTTCTCCTGGTGCGATCTCACCGGCCCGGTCAGGTCCGGTGCGGTAGCGGTGGCCGGACTCGAACCGGCGACACAGCGATTATGAGCCGCTTGCTCTGCCATCTGAGCTACACCGCCGCGTGCCCGGGCTCGTGTCCAGCCCGGCTGGAGCCCCCTTACGGAATCGAACCGTAGACCTTCTCCTTACCATGGAGACGCTCTGCCGACTGAGCTAAGGGGGCGAGCACGGGTAAGCGTACACGGCGGCGTTGCGGAGAAAAAATCAGATGGCCGCGACCCGGGTCACGGTACCGCCCGCAGCCGGCGTACCTCGCCCAACGGGGTCCGCTCGGCCTCGGTCTGCGCGCCGAACCAGGTCTCCAGCCGCTCGTACGGCAGCGGGCGGCTGAACAGGAAGCCCTGGCCGATGTCGCAGCCGATCTCCTCCAGCAGGTTGAGCGTCAGCTCGCTCTCCACGCCCTCCGCGACCGCGGTGAGCCGGAAGTGCCGGGCCAGGTCCACCACGGCGCGGACGATGGCCAGATCGCCGGGGTCGGTCGCCATGCCCTGGACGAACGACCGGTCGATCTTGACCTCGTGTACCGGCAGCCGGCGCAGGTAGGCCAGTGACGAGGAGCCGGTGCCGAAGTCGTCGACCGCGAGCCGTACGCCCAGGTCGTGCAGCCGCCGCAGGGACGGCATCGGGCGGTCCAGACCGCCGACCACGCCGCCCTCGGCGATGTCGAAGGTCAACCACTCGGGCGCCACGCCGTACTCGGCGAGAAGCTTCTCCACCAGCTCCGGGAAGCCCGGGTCGACCACGGTACGGACCGCGAGGTTGACCGCGATGGAGAGCGGGCGGCCCGCGTCATGCCACTGCCGGCAGCGGCGCAGTCCTTCCCGCAGCACCACCTCGGTGAGCCGGTTGAGCTGGCCGGTGTGCTCGGCGACCGCGACAAAGTCCTCGGCCGCGACCGGGCCGTGCGTCGCGTGCTCCCAGCGCGCCAGGCACTCCACGCCCACCAGCCGCCGGTCGCGCAGCGACACCTTCGGCTGGAAGTAGACCTCCAGCTCGCTGGCGTCGAGCGCCCGGCACAGGTCACCGGCGAGCCCGAGCCGGCGCACCGACCGGGACTCCATGGCCGGGTTGAACAGCTGCACCGGGTCGGCGTGGTGCTTGGCCGCCTGGGTGGCCACGTCCGCGCGCTGCAACAGGCTCGCCGCGTCGGTGCCGTGATCAGGGTGTACGGCCACCCCGACGACGGTGTCCACGTCCAGGGTCAGCGACTCGACGACCATCGGGTCCTGCAACTGCTGCCGCAGTTCGCACCCGAGCTTCAGCGCCTCCTCCGCGCTGGGAATGCGCAAGGTCACCACGAACTCGTCACCGCCGGTCCGGCCGATCAGCGCGGCGGGCGGGGCCAGGTGCCGCAGCCGGCTGCCCACCTCGGCCAGCAGCTTGTCGCCGGAGGCGTGGCCGAGCGAGTCGTTCACCTCGCGCAGGCCGTCCACGTCGAACATGAGGACCGCGACCACCTCGCCGGGGGCGCGCACCTTGACCGACTCCTCCAGCGCCGCGGTGACGCGCCGCCGGTTGGGCAGGCCGGTGAGTGCGTCGTGGTACGCGTCGAAGCGCAGCCGATCGACCAGGCGGGAGTTTTCCACCGCGACGGCGGCGTGCGCCGCGACCGCCTCCAGCAACTGCACGTCCGCCGGCCCGAAATGGGTGACGTCGCCGAGCCGGCCGGCCACCTCCAGGCAACCGATCACCTGGGAGCCGGCGCGCAGCGGGACCACGATTGCGTCCTTGGTGCCCCATTCCCGCAGCTCGGCACGGAGCGCCTGATCGCCGATCTTGGCGCCCACGGCCACGGTTTCGCCGGTCGCCACCACGCGCTTGCGCAGCGACTCGGGGGACCCGGCCACGTCCATCAGGCCCTGGTCGTCCACCCGGGCGGAGAGCAGGACCTCTGGGTAGCGGCCCTGTTCGGGCAGCCAGAGGGTGGCGTACTCGGCTTGCAGCAGATCACGCACCCGGCCGAGCAGGACGTCGGCGAGCGTGCCGTCGTGCGGGGTGTCCGCGATGGCCTTGGTCAACCCGTAGATCTCGTTGAGCGTCCGGTGCTGGGTGAGCGCCTGTACGTAGGCCCGGTAGGCCAGCACGAAGGCCCCGACCAGCCCGGCCAGCAGCACCACCGACCACCAGTTCTCCTTCAGCATGACCAGGATGACCAGGCCAACCGCGATGTTGACCATGCCCATGCTCAACGAGGGCACGGCCGCCCGGATCAGCTGGCCGCTGGAAAGACGCCCCTGGACGAGGCTGATCACGCCCATCACCGCGGCGAAGGTCACCGCGATCCCGGTCTCCACCGCCACCGCGAGCACCAACCAGGTTCCCGGAGCGAACGCGTTGAGCTGGCCGGCGGAGTGGACGATCACGATACCGATGGCGGTGCCCGCAGCGGCGCTGGCCACATTGAAGCAGAGCTTGATCCCAGGAACCTTCCGTGCCCACTGGGACACCACCATTGCCAGCACACGGGCGACAAACAGCGTGACCGGTGGCAGGAAGAAGAGCCCGAGCAGGAGGGGGATCTCAGCGACGTTGAGCGACAGGCTGTGTCGCCGAACCTCGACCCGGAGAAACCAGGCGTTGGACGCGAGGAACAGCGCCAAGAACAAAAGCCCGCCAGGCCATTCCCCAACCGGCTGATCGTGGCTCGCGGCGACCACCACGATCATGGCCAACGCCAGCAGTGCCAGCGGAATGGTAATCAGCCAAGCGAACTCAGCACGACGTTCCACACGTCGCTGGGTCCGTGGCACGCGAAACCTCTCAGCAGCGGGCCGTCAAGCGGCGCCAACCGGTCTGGCTAGGTCCATTCATTGTCAAGGACGGTCGCCACACCGGGGAGCGACGACTCCACGACCTGCCCGATGGTCGACCCTGAACCATCCTGCGTCGGCGTCGATGCGCTCGCTGCCGTAGTACCGACAGCCAAAGTCCCGAACACGAGCGCGACGACGACAGCCACGCGCCCGGCCTTTGAGCCGAACCTGCCACCACGCATCGTGGGCTCCTATCAACGAGGGCATGAGTAGCTTGGGGTGCCTACGATCGTGCCACACGAAGCACGGAAAGGCATAGCCGGAGTTGTGATCGCGCCGGCTGGGGGGAAATCCCAGCCAATCGGTGGAGTGTCGGCGGTCCGCTCGCCGGCCCAGATCCGGCGAATGCGGTGACCCAACCATGGACGAACTCGGGCATTTAACCAACCGGGTCCGGCTTACCGGGAGTTCAACTTCCGTACATTTTCCGGATTGCCATATTCACCGTATGGAGTAGTCGAGGTCGCCCGTTCGGACGAGTTGGGGCGGCGTAGCGTGCCTGACGTGGAGCTGTTGCACTCAGGCAAGGTGCGGGACGTCTACGCGGACGGAGACGATCTCATCCTAGTCGCCACCGACCGGGTCTCCGTCTATGACGTGGTTCTTCCTACCCCCATTCCGGACAAAGGTAAGCTTCTCACGCAATTGTCCCTTTGGTGGTTCGACCAGCTCGCCGACCTGGTGCCCAACCATGTGATCTCCGGAACCGACGTACCAGCCGAGTTCGCCGGCCGGGCCATCCGCTGCCGCCGCCTGGAGATCATTCCGATCGAGTGCGTGGCCCGTGGTTACCTGACCGGAAGCGGGCTCAAGGAGTACCAGAAATCGGGCACCGTGTGCGGCGTGCCGCTGCCCCCCGGCCTGGTGGACGGCTCCCGGCTACCGGAACCGATCTTCACACCCACCACGAAGGCACCCTCCGGCGAACACGACGAGCCCATCACGTACGACGACGTGGTGGCCAGGGTCGGCGCGCAGACCGCCGCGGAACTGCGCCGGATCGCGCTGGCGGTGTACCGGCGGGGTGCCGAGCTGACCGCCGCGCGCGGCATCATCACCGCGGACACGAAGATCGAGCTGGGGTGGGCGCCGGACGGCACACTGGTCCTCGCCGATGAGGTGCTCACCGCCGACTCGTCCCGCTTCTGGCCGGCGGACACGTGGCAGCCCGGCCGGCCGCAGTACTCGTTCGACAAGCAGATCGTGCGCGACTGGGCGACGAGTACGGGCTGGGACAAGCGACCCCCGGCGCCGGAGATCCCGCCGGAGATCGTCGAGGCGACCCGGGCCCGCTACATCGAGGTTTACCAGCGCATCACCGGCCAATCCTGGCCACCGGGGTAGGGCTCTCGGCCGGCGTACGGGATGTCGACAGGTCGCTGGATGGTTGCGCAGCTTGGCGGATGCCGTTCAGTGCGCAGCTTGGGGGTGCCCTTCGCGAAGAACCAGCTCCGGCCGGCATCTTTCGGCGGTTGGCGTTAGCGACGGGCGGGCCGGGGTACCGGGGACGACCATGACGCAGGTCCGTGACGTGCGGATCCGGCCGGATCTGCTGTGCCTGGCCAGCGGCTGGGACACGCTGATCACGGACGTGCACGGACGGATCGCCGGCCAGGGCACGCAAGGATTCTTCGCGCAGGGGACGCGCATGCTCTGCCGGGAGCGGATCACCGTGGACGGCCGCGAGCCGGTCGCGTTCAGCACCGCCGTCGTCGGCGCGCACGCCCAGATCTCGTACGCCGAAGTGGGCCACGGCGAACGGATGCCGTCCGAGGCGGTGTACCTGACCGTGGAGCGCTTCCTCGGCGGCGGGCTGCGCTCCCGCTTCACCGTGCACAGCTGGGCCGCTACCCCGCGTACCCTGACCCTGCGGCTCGATGTGGCCGCCGACTTCGCCGATCTGGACGAGGCCGAGCAGGGGCAGCGGCGGCAGTACGCCGACGTGACCACGGAGTGGAACGCTGACGCCCACGAGCTGCGCCTGACGTACGACCATCCGCGGTTGGACCTGGCGGTGGCGTTCCGGTGGGAGGGCCCGGCCCCGGTGCGGCGCTGCGAGCGGAGCGTGAGTGTCGACCTGGTCGTCGATCCGGGCGAGTCCGCCGCGGTGGATGTCGTGGCTGAGCCGATCATCGACGGACAGCGGTACCCGGCGCCGCCGGCCGGCTATGCCGAGCCGGATGATCTGCCGGGACGGGCCCGTGCCGCGCTGGCGCACGAGGTGACCCGGCTGCGCTCGGCGAACCTCGACGTCGCCGCCGCCTGGCAGACCGCGGTCAGCGACCTGGCCGAGTTGCCGCTGGGCGAGCCGCCCGGCCCGGCCGCGCCGATCGCCGGCCTGCCCAAGTACCAGCAGATCTTCGGCCGGGACACGCTGACCGCCTCCTGGCAGGCGCTGCTGGCCGGCCCGACCATGCTGCGGGACAGCCTGTACCTGAACGCGGCCCATGTCGGCGAGCGGATCGACGACTGGTACGACGAGGAGCCCGGCAAGCTGCTGCACCAGGCGAGGCGCAGCCCGCTGTCCCGGCTCGGGCTGGACCCGTTCGCCCACTACTACGGGGACTGGGCCACGCCACTGGACTTCCTGGTCTTCCTCGGCCAGTACTACGCCTGGACCGGTGACCGGAAGACCCTGCGCGACCTGGCGCCAACGGCACGGCGGGTGCTCGGCTGGCTTGACCGGTACGCCGACCTGGACGGGGACGGGTTCCTGGAGTACCACCGGCGATCGCCGGGCGGCGTGGCGAACCAGGGCTGGAAGGACGCCTGGAACGCCATTGTGGACGAACACGGCCAGCCGGTGACCGGCGCGATCGCGACCAGCGAGTTGCAGGGTTACCACTACGCGGCGCTGCGACACGGCGCGCTGGCCCTGGCGGCGATCGGTGACCGGGTACAGGCGGTACGGCTGATGCTCCGGGCAGCCCGGCTGCGCCGCCGCTTCGACCCGGCGTACTGGATGCCGGAGTACGGCAGCTACGCGATGGCCCTCGGCCCGGACGGCCGGCAGGTACGCTCGGTCAACTCCAACGACGGGCACCTGCTGGCGACCGGCATCGTGCCCCGGCGCCGGGCGCATATGGTGGCCCGCCGCCTGTTCCAGCCGGACATGTTCAGCGGCTGGGGCCTGCGTACCCTGTCCGCCGACCATCCGGCGTACAACCCATTCAGCTACCACCGCGGCAGCGTCTGGCCGGTCGAGGCCGCGACCATCGGCCTGGGACTGGCCCGGTACGGCTGCTGGACCCAACTGCACCGGCTGGCCGAGGCGACGTTCTCCGCCGCCGCGCTGTTCGAGGCCCACCGGCTGCCGGAGGTGCTCAGCGGCCTGCCCCGCGACGAGGCGCACCCACATCCGGGCGTTTACCCGCCGGCGTGTTCGCCCCAGGCGTGGTCGGCGAGCGCGGTGGTGGCGCTGGTGCAGGCGCTGCTGGTACTGCGACCGATGGCCCCGCTGCGCACGATCGTCGTGGACCCGCACCTGCCGGATTGGCTGTCCGAATTGGAACTTCTCGGAGTCCAAGTAGGATCGGCCAGGTTCGACCTGCGGGTACGGCGCCGTCGTGGCGGCCGGGTCTCGGTACGCACCCGTGGCGACCGGATCGGGGTACTGCGCCGGCCGACGCGGCAATCCCACCGAATGCTGCTCCCGTAGTGCGCGCTATGGCTCGTCGGCGGGCGACCTCGGTTACCGGGCCCACGAAGCGTTCCGGGCACCGACTACCGGTGGCCACCTGGTCCGCCCGGGGAGGCGAGTACCCGGCCGGGCAAGGCCGGCATTCACCAGTTCCACCGGCCGAGGATGCGCATCAGCGCGGGGACCAGCATCATCCGGACGAGGGTCGCGTCGATGAGCACCGCCGACGGCCAGCATGAGCTCAACTGCTTGGCCTCGACCATCCGGCCGAGGATGAAGGCGGCGAACACGACCACCATGATGAGAGCGGCGGCGGTGATGACCCGCGCGGTGTGCGTGATGCCCAGCCGGACCGCGGTCGGGTTGTCGCCGGTGCGCTCCCACTCCTCGCGCATCCGGGACGCCAGGAACACTTCGTAGACCATCGCACGTGGTAGCGGGTGGAGAATTCCAATCTCCGAAGCTTTCGCGACGGTCTACTGACCCCGCAGCGTCAACGGTGTGACTTGCGCCAATGCCTGCACGCCGTTCCGGTCGCCGCACCTTGCCGAAAGCACGCAAAGATGGCCGGCTCCGGTCATGCCCAGCGTACTGGCAGGCGTGCCTTGGATTGGCACCCCACCGGGATAGCCCAAGGCTGCCAACCGCCCGCTCGCACATTGCGGTCAATCGCAACGGCTTCGCGCCCTGATCGTCCCGCCACTGTTGTGGGGTGAGGCTTGACCGACGGCGGCGGCAACGTGCGCCGCAGCGCACACGATGTCTTCCCCCACGTCCAGGTCGTCCGGATACCTGGCGGCGCGGCCAGCCTCATCTGCGTCCTCCACCGTCGGCGGAAAGGCAGGTTGGATACCACAATCAGCGCGCAAACTGAATATAGACATGCTGACGACAATTTGACATAATTGACGCTCCGGCCTCGTTACGCTGCAGCGGCAGCCATCGGGTACCGTCGCCCCCGAAGGAGTGCCTGTGCCGGACCCACGGACGACCGGCGTTGACGCAGCGGACCTTCGGGGGATGCCACACCCCGAGGTTCGCAACCTCTTGCTGGCGGTCGTGGCGGAGCAACAAGGCCTCTATCCTGTCGGCAACATTCCGCGGGGTGATCACGAGGACATCATCTTTAAGCGGAGGCTACTCCTAGCTGACCGAGAACTCCTGGTACGGATACTCTATGGCCCAGCCGACGCGAAATCAGTAAAAGAAGCGAAGGAAGACGCAACCAGGGACGGCTTCGCTGATTTCCTAGTTGTTGCGATGCATCTCGCCGAGCCTGGCCTAGTCAATGACGATCACGTCCTAACCGCAGAAGGCTTGGCGGATTTCCTAACCGTATCCTCGTTGGTGGCCCCTAATCCAGATGGAACTGTCACGGTTGACAGAGAGGGGTTCCGCGTTCTGTATAGCCTGTCCAATATAGAAGCACACGATCGTCTCGGACTGCAATGGCTCCCAACCCTGGCTCGCAATAGGGTTCCGGCGGCGCTAAAGAACGCCGGAACAGCCGAGGATTTATTCGAACAATACTTCTTTCGCCTTGCGACATTTGGGCTGAGACTACGCGGAAGGCGGCTCGGCACCGCCATGCGAGGGCAGAGAGTAGGTGACGCCATTCTCACCATACCTGGCACCTCACATCTAATCCTCACGGACTGCAAGGCGGCTGCGGCCGGATACAGAATGGATGTAAACGATGAGCGACGGTTGGTCGAATATGCCGCCTCGTCACACGAGTGGGCGGGCCGAATGCTTCCGGTGTCTTGCGTCGTAGTCGTAAGC